>Ga0308008_1000515_pt1 | contig 15466 bp, 15 predicted proteins | sample Neamet125_FD_203140 | JGI IMG/M metagenome (GOLD analysis project Ga0308008, IMG submission 203140) | Marine microbial communities from water near the shore, Antarctic Ocean - #125 | ecosystem: Environmental > Aquatic > Marine > Unclassified | place: Southern Ocean | collected 2014-07-24
TAGATACTGCTTTAACTCCATCAAGACTGATCAATTGACCAGTGATAGGAGCGTTCGTGATTTTAAGGAATTTTGCCATTTTATAAAAAGTTTTTAATGGGTTAATAAAGTACAAATATAACAAAAAAAAAGCCACCCTTTTAAGGTAGCTAATTTTCAGTTAGTTGAATTATTTATTTTAACTTGTTTTTTAAAAGTTTATATACTTCTAAACCATCATCACTTTGCATGAAAGATGAAACAATAAAATGAGGATCTTCTCCAAATGGTATTGTTAACATTTTTTTCTTGTTGTTAGGTAGGTTGTAGTAAACGTCTTTACCGTTATTTCTAAAACCTAATAATGTAGCACTAAAAAATTGATGAACATCATCCATAAGCTCTAGCATTGGGTCGTTAATCGTATCTAAAAAATCTTCAGGATTATGTTTAGCATAAACCAATAAGTCTCTTTTTAATTCTGGTGAAGTCATAGATTCAACTCCATTACCCATCAATACACGACATACTTGAGTTAATTTTTTAATGTCTTTTGTAATTTGTTTTGCTGCAATTTGAGCCTCTAGCTCCATTTCAACATGTTCTAATTCAGCTGTAGCGTCACGCTCTCTGTTTACTTCTTCAAATACCTTACCATTACTTGGGTGTAAATGTAAAAACTTTTGCAACACTTGATTTTCTTTACCAACTGATAACATTCCATCCTCAAAAACAATAGGTTCTAAAATAGCATTTCCATCTTGCTCATCTTCAAAAGGTGACTTCTGATTACGAGAATATCTTAATGGTCTATTTAATCCTTGCTCTTCATCAAAATGTAATAAAGGAGATCTCTGTGAGTGTCGAGATGCTAGCATGTATGATAAAGGCGCTCTGTCGCCTCTTAAACGATAAGCTTTTGCCGAGTACACTGGTTTTTTTGTTGTCATTATAATATGATTTAATTTGATTTATAAAAAAAAGGAAGGTTACTAAGAGAACTTTTACAGGTATGCCGTTCACCCTCCTTAAATATTTACTATTTATTACTTACGCTTTTTGGAATAAGAAGAAGTTGTTTGCACCTAAAGTACATACAGCTCTTTCAGACAAGAAGTTTACCTCCATTGCATCTAAATCGCTTGTTCTTGCACCACCAGCAGAACCAGTAATCCAAGATTTGTAACGTCTGTCTTCAGTTTCTGAAGCTCTATAACGAACGTGTAAGAATGGTCTCTTAGCGTTCTTACCTAAGACTTGGTCATATACAGTTGTTGATCCAGCTGGAACTAAAAGTCCGTTTACTGCACCTGCATTTATACCACCTCTCATAGTAGGATCGTTTAAGTATTTCCAGTCTGTCTTATAGAAGTCATAACCTCTACGGAATCCTGAAAAACCTAAGTTTAAAGCCATGTCCTTATCATTGTCAAATAAACCATAAGAAGTTCCACCTGCTCCATGAGAGTTTTGTGTTGCTAACATATCGTCAATATCGAATGAGAATTGTCTGTCTACAAAAATAACATTTTCTTCAATAGATCCTTGCTTATCAAGTCTCTGAATAATGTTATCAAATTGAGCTAAAGTTGTTGGGTTACCCCCACCGTATACATTACCTCTATTTCCTACTACGTAGAAAATTCCTTCTGAACCAGATAAGTTTACACCACTAAGTCCAGCACCTACACCTTGCAAGTAATCTCCTGCACCAGAACCAGCATCAGCAGGAACTGCTTCAATCATAGCCGTTTCTAAATAATCTTCAAAACGAAGTCTTGTGTCGTGTTCAGATTTTAAGTACCATAAAAATCCAGATGCACCATTTTCAGATGTAACTTCAATCCATCCAATTTGAGCCATGTCAGAACCAGAAACAGAATACTTGTCCTTGATAATGATTGGTTTGTTTTGGAAAATAAAATCATCAGATTCATTAGATCCAACCATTCCGTTTACACCTTTTGCAAATTCAGAACCATAGATAAAAATATCACATGATACACCTGCCGCCATTGTTTGACCTGCACCTTCGTAGTAAGCGATTGTTACAACATTAGGAGCAGCTGCCGTTGGAGCTACAGTAATAATACCCTTGTTCTGTAATGTAGAACCAGCTGTATTATCTGAAACCATAACCGTTTGACCTGCTCTAAAAGCTGCTTGCGTATTATTTAACGCTGGGTTAAAGTTTGTTAGGTTATTTGGAATAGTCCAAACAGCCGAATCAGCACCTGCCGCAGCAGCAGAAGTAACTGCTTGATACTTAGTGTGTAATCTTCCTTGTTCTGCCCATTTGATAAGGTCAGAAGTAGAAGGCATTTCAGCGCCAACCATTCTTAAAAATGATGCTACTGATCTGTTTCCATAACGCTCAAATTCCTTTTCATAAGTATCTGGAAGATACTGATTTAAGAAATCAAAGTTGTTTATGTAATTTGTTGACAAAGGAGTTTGTTGCGCACTTGGCTGCAAGTCAAATCCTGGAGTTACATTTACTGCCATAATTTTAATTTTTTTTAATGTTTAACTTTTTTTAATACTTCTAATTTTGAGTCCTCGTCCGTTATCACTACTTGGATTTACAGGCCTTATAGATATTCCATTTTTGGATACCGTTTGTGACTGCTGTCTAACATCCATATTGATGTTTTTAGATTTCCTGTTAGAGTTATCTAAAGCTGAAGCAACCCCTTGGTCGTAAAAGTGTTTAGCAAATTTATCAGGATTCATAGCAACCGATAAGGCTTTATGGTATCCTGTCGCGTCATCAATTAAACCATCCTTGTCCATGAATTTGTTAATGAAATTATTAACATCAGATTGAACATTTTTAAGTTCGCTTGCATCGCCCGACTTAAAAGTAATATTTTTTTCACCAACTGAGAAATCAAAACCTTTGAATTCATTGTTAAAAACCGACTCGGTTTTGTCTAAGAAATAATCATACTTTTTAGAATTTTGCTCTGTAATACTTTTCGATTTCTCGATTGACTTTTTGTAAGCTATTAAATTTTCTTCTTGATCTCCGGATAATCCATTCCCACTTGACTCAAGAGGAATTTTGTATTTATCTTTTTGTTCATTTAAAAACGTTTTAGCTTTCGAAAGTTCTCTTTTTTTCGCTAATTTTATTTTTCTAACATCCTTTTCATCATCTAAATCTTCATCGTATGAAAATTTATCTTCAATAATGTCTTGAATATCTTCCGAGTCTAAACCTTCTTCAGTCGCCTCATAATAATTAGCAAGTACAGCATTGTCTTCCATGTTATCAATGTCTTTTTGTAATTCGTAAAAGTCATTAATGCCACGACCAGTTTCCTGCTTGTACTTTAAATACTTAGACACATCTTCTGGTAACTCAGTATTTGCCTTTTTTTCCGCAAATAATTCGTCAATAGAATTAATATCTTTATCGTATCTTTTCTTTATATATGAAATAACATCATCATCATTAAATTCTGGTAATGTTGTTTCATCCTTTTTTGCTTCATCAACTAATGTTTCTTCGGTAGATGAATTTTCGCTTTTACTAAAATCAATACGTTCAATTCCGTCTGAAGATTCTTTATACTGCTCTTCATGTTCTTTTAATAAAGTTTCCTCTACCTGCGCTCTTGATTTCTCTTCGACATTTTCGTCAACTAATTTTACTATCATTTGATTTGATTTTTAAGTTTATTGTTACATGTTTTTATTATGTCATCCTTATTTTAACATTATTATTGTCTCTGTATAATCCACCAATCGGCACACCACCAGCAGCAGCAGTTGTGTCGTTTGCAAAACTTGAACTACTTTGTAATGCCGGTAAAACAGTAATACCATTCTTTAATATAGAAAATGCTGTGCTTCTAGAGGCGTCTGCATCTCCGTTACCTATAGTAAACAACCTGTCTGTTGCAACCCAAGAACCAGAAGTTGGAGTGGTAGTTGCGTCTGACACAAATGTACCCATTATAGTCTCCTTGTAAGCTTGACTCGTTAACCCCTCACCAATAGTTATTGAACTAACAGTTGCTGAAGTATTATCTTTACCTATAGAAGACGAGTATTGTCCACTTGCTGTTGTTAATCGACCCATAGCAACAGATGATTGACCGCTAGCTATTGCCCCTTGACCCATGGATGTAGAAAAAGTACCGGTAGCTTGTGAAAAGTATCCTAAAGCTGTAGCACCGTTATTAGTCGCTTGTGTTCCATTACCTAAAGCTGTAGAAAAATTTCCACTTGCTGTTGTGTCTTTACCAGCAGAAAATGAAGAATCTCCGCTAGCAGTAGTGGTATCACCTAGAGCTACAGATACACTACCAGTTGATGCGTTTGCAGACCCTATAGCTATTGAAGCTTCGCCATCCGCAGTCATAGACCCTGTCGAACCTATTATAACTGAGTTATTTCCAACGCCTTTCTTTATAGGTCCATCAGTTAGTGTTGTAGAAGACCCAGCGCCTGACCACATAGAAATTGTTCCTCCTGTGCCTGTTCCAACACTAGGGGATGGAATATTTAAAACCCCACTTACTAAAGTAGATAATCCTGACCCTGTTGTCGTTAGACTTGTAAAAGGAATTACCGGTGTAGGTATATTTAACACACCAACAATCAAAGTAGCTGCCGAGCCTGAAGATCCTGCTGTTGTTAAGCTAGTGACTGAGCCACCTCCAACACTGTCTTCAATGTCCTGCATTGTAAAGACTTTTCTGTCTGAGTTTGCTTGAGCCGATCCTTTATTCGTAGTGTCTACGTGTGCTGAAACTGTATGAAATTTTTGTCCTGCTGGTATAGTTGCCATTTTTATTATTTTTTACAAAGTTAATATTTATTTTATTATTTATCTAGGGTCAAATTCAGCAAGATCAAAACCATCAAGACTGTCCTCATTAGACTCAAAATTTATTGAAGGCAAATCTCTTTTTTTCTGCTCAATCATTTTTGAAGTCTGCGTTGACTGTTGATTAATTCTATTGCTTTTAGCATCATCCCTATTGTCTTCTCTTGACTGTATACTTTCTTGTTCCACTCCTTTTAATGACATCTGCATTTCAAATTCAGTCTGCATTAACTCTTGTTTTAATTGAGCTTCCATCTGTAATTTCTGAATATCGAAAGCAACTTCTGCTTCTTTTACAGCAATCTTAGACTGTGTTTCCGCTTGATTTGTTTGCATAGCTAACTGAGCAGCAGCCTGTTGCGCTTGCATTTGCATTTGCGCCTGCATTTGCTGTTGTTGCATTTGCTGTTGTTGTTCAGCCTTTTGTTTAGCTTTTCTTTTTACTTTAAGTAATTGATTAGCCATTTTTAAATTAGCAATCTCCCTTATGTCAATAGCATCTTCAAGATTAATATCTTGCTTTGAAAGAGCCATCTGTATGTTTTGCTCTAACATAGCTTTTTCCTCCTCATCTGGAGCCATCTCTATAAAAATACCAAAGTCATAAAGATATAATTCTTTAATATCTTCAAGTATACCTAAATTGTATTTACCTATTTGCATTGCAAACTCATCTTTAAAATCTGCGTATTCTAAAATATCAGCAGTTCTAATAGACAAACATTCAGCTAAAGTTCTAGTAATATATAGACTTGCATTTAAAATATGCCTAGTAGCTACGTTAGAATTTAATGCCGCTAATTTCTGAACACCAACTAAAGAATTAGGGTCAGGACTTGATCCGTCTCTAGCTTCATTTAAGCCTGTTACAGACCTAATCATGTCCATGTAATGATTGTAGTTGCCAATAAGCATTTGCATCTTACTAGCCCCGCTACTTGCGGTTAATTGAGTGATTGGAACCTTTGCGTTATTGTATTCACCATCCTGAGTATAACTTCTTCCTATCACACTACCGGTTTGAAAATACAAACGAAGTGCGTCTTCTGGGTTATAAGCTTGACCATTTCCTAAATCAACTTCATTTAATCCATCAGCATCAATAAATACACCATCAGGGACGACTCTTGAAACTACTTGTTGAATTTTTAAATGAGTCATTTGAATTAAATCAGCAAACGGGATCATTCTTTTAACTAAAGATTCTAAAGCACCTTTATACATTTTAGGCGCACACGCTACGTAATTAGGGAAAGCGTATTGACTTGCTGATTTTGGTCTTACCATATTTTCTCCAAGTTTCCATTGAAGCATAATATTAGTCCCCATAACCATAACCCCATCATACCAAACGTCAATGGTTTTAGTCACTTTTTCAAAACCTTGTTCTTCCATCATTTCTGGTGGAGGATTAAAACTTTCGTCTCTTTCGGACATTTTAAATGTTCCGTCAGGCATTGTTTTCTTTTTATAAACAAAAGTATGAGTTGTCTTATAGTTGAAATAAAGCAATGTTGCAGTATCTCTAGAAAACATACTATTTTCGTAATGTTCTGCTGTATTGTAATAATCATACCAAGACTGACTGTACTTAGAGATCTCTGACAAATCATCGTTGGTAAGAGTAGGATCTATTTTAATAAGTTCAGTGATCGGTACTGTTTTAATTTCCCCCCAGTAAAAACAATCTTTTAAGTAAGGGTCTTCAGTGTAGCTGTAAACCGCATTGGCGGGATCAACATAATCAATTTTAACTCCGTCTCCAGGTAAAAACATATGCCTACCAATACCAATACCAAGGGTAGTAATATCAAGGTCAATTCTTTTTCTAGTGTCGTTATAATGATTTGCAGCAAACTGAGTATCAATAGCTTCTTCTTCAGCTATTTCAATTGCAGGCTTATACTTCATCTGCATGTAAAGCTCTAGTTCTTGATCATTTTCAGGAAGTTCTGCTTCATCTGATTGAAATACATCAACACCAAAATCTGATTGTATTTGTTTTAGCAAAGGCTTTGCAATCATATCGCCTTCAATAATTTCTTGAAATTGATTTCTTTTTTCAGCAGATAGTGCATCCTGAGCAGTAGCTTTTACTTTAAACAACCTATCATTCATTCCGTTAACAACAATGTCTACAAATTTTGGAATAATAGGAACCGGAGTCCAGTCTAAATTTAAATGACTTAAATCTCCGTCAATTGCTAATTCATTTTTATATTTACCAATTGATTGCTCACCTCTTGCGTATAACCTTAAACGATTAAATTCACCTCTTTGATTATAAAACCTACAAGAACCGCTGTCTTGCCTAAACCATTCGTACTGTATTGATTGTCCAATTTGTAACCCATACTCCATAGAATCTTTAACAGAATCGGAAGCAAACTGGTCTGGAAACGCAGCTGAGTTAACTTGTATTTTTACGTCTTTCATTTATTTAAGTAATTGACTAACTGAGTTGGTGTTATTATATCTAGCAAAGTTAACGCTTATTTTCGATTTTTCTTTAGCCGGAGTATACAGGTGTTTTTGATTAGCCATAATTGCCAAACCAGAACTAATAGAAGCATCAAATTTAGTTCGATTATTTATATCAAACTTTGCCCAATCTTCTAACGTCTTTTGAAAATACATTATTCCCATATCATCACTATCCCTATAGTTACCAACTAAATCCAATCCCACATGTTTTTCAATATATGACTCTATTGCAGAAGCGTGTGATTGCTTGACATCCTCACTTGAATTGGGAATTCCTCCTAATTCTTTTTCTGTTTTAGATAATTTATTAAACGTTTTATCTGGACGATTTATACTGTATCCACGATAACCCCTATTTTTAAAATGATACAACAAACGAGGTTTGTTATTTTCACACAAAATAGGCATACCAAAAAACACACACGCCATTAATACTTCTTCAAAAAATATTTCAGCCGTTTGAGGTCTTGCTATGTATTCTAAAAAAAACTCATTACTTGGCGCGTTATCCATATTAAATTTAGTCATACCTGACAAAGCACCGTTAGACCCTTTACCTACAACTACACCTGATATATCATATGAATCACATCCAAAAGAACCAATGTGTTCGTTGCCTGGATATTTTTTACCATTTTTAATAATTACATTATTTTGTAATGCGTTTTCTGGTAACCAAGTTACAAAAAATCTTCCTCTTTTATCAGGGGTCCAAATAACCCTAGTATCTTTCACTCCATTATGCCAAGAAAATGAACCCTGAGTCATGTGTTGACCCATTATTAAAGTATCATTGTAGTCTATTTGTTGATATATTTTTGTAAGATTAAATAAAGACTGCTTGCTTTCATCCCTAAATGCGTGAGACTCAGTTCTTGGGAACTGTCTGTAGAATTCATTCAATGCATCTGGATCACTAGATAATGAATCTACTTCGTTTTGCCAATAATCAATTGCACCCTGAGTAATCATTTCTTTGTCAATCCCCATTACTGGTTTTAAAGGAGTATGAAAAACAGGCATACCAAATATGTCGATAAAACCTTCCATGTTCCATTCCATAGGAATAAATAGATTATATAACCCACTTTTCGTTTGACCGTTTGAATTACGTTTTGTGCAATCAGAGTCGTAGTATAACTTTTTAAAGTTAGCGCCACCCTTATCTAAAGCATTTGATGTTGAACCCATCATACATTTTCCAATAATCTTACTACCCAAACGTAAACATGTTTTTGTAATCCCCCAGTTTTTAATTATACTGTTGGGTTTCTCCCACTTTCCACTCTCGTCATGTACTAGTAGTTTTAATTTTTCCCCATCATAACTGTTATCGCCAGTGTTTTTCCAGTCAATAGTAGTATCCAACCCTTCAACTAAATCAACATCTTCTTCATACATGTTTTTTTTAGTAATCTTAGAAGCAGGAACCCTAAACGCTAATTCTGTTTTGGGTTTATCCATACCATCCTGTATGGGCTTAAAAAAGAAAGGGTAATTATTTGATATTGGAACAACCTTGTCGGTAAACATTTTTTTAGCATCGGCTCCTGTCTTAGACAATATTCCAATCCTAGCATCTTTAGTTATAGTACCAATATTAGCGCACTCTTCACTTCCCATATAGGAAAACCCAGAACGCCTAATTTTTAAATAACTATTACCGAAACTTCTTTTATCAGCCTTGCAAGCCTCCCAGTGTATGTAAAAAATTCTATTTGCCTCCCTAAAGTCAGGTAGACCAACATCAATTTTAGTGTGCTGTATATACATCCAATGAGATCCAGTAATGTAAGTAGGCTTTCCATTATTCATAAACCAATACCCTTGTTCTCTATAATCAAATTGACTTTCTATATAGTCTATCCATTGATTTTTAAAACTTGAAGGGGCATTATGCCACTGGAAAATAGATTTTATTTTTTGTAGTTGCTTAGGGATTACTTGAGGTTCCCAGTGTTGTTTTTCTTTTTTATCAGACCTTTGAAAAACTTCTTTAGATACTTTAGGTAGCGCAATATTTAAACCTTGAACATTTAATATTTGATCAATTTCTCCTGTCTTTGATATTACAACAAAATTATATTTTTCATTATATCCGTACTGCCAAGATTTAGCTTTATTTTTATTAGCTAATGCATTTTTAGGAACTAAGTTTATAAGCTCCCTGTATATTTTATTATCTTGATCTTGACTCAGCAAATCCTTTTGGTGTGTTATTTGATTTATTATCTACTCCGTCTATTAAATCTTTTTCTTCTGTTATTCTTTTTAATATTTCAAAAGCATCAAATATTGCAAGCTTCTTAGTAGCGGCTGCATTCTTTAATTTGTCAGCAGCAAGCTCGTCATCCTCACCGTATTTTATAATTTGTTCTTGAGCAACCTGAATTAACTGAAGCACAGCCTTTTCGCCTGCGTTTATTATTTGTAATTTAATTTTATTTACATCCATAATAATATTCTTTATTAAAAGTATGGTTCCTGTAATTTGCTACAATTTCTTCATTTTTATTAATAGGTTTTATTGCAATTAAAACAGAATCATTATTTTCTTTTAAAAATAAAAACTTAACATTACACATTGGACTATGATTAACATACCTACCTAAATAAGTTCGATTGTTACCCCTCATTCCAAAACCTATTTTATCACCAATAATAAAATTTTTTTTAGCAAAAATTCCTTTCCCGCTTATTTTTGATTTTGATACAACATAACTTTTATTTTTATCATCAACAACCTTACCTGCTTTTAATAAAAATTGTTTACTTTTTAAATATTTATCCAGAAGCTTTGGGTCAATATTATTTTCTTTTAACATTTTAAACCAATCTTCTGACTCTATCATAAAACCACAGTTATGTTATCGGTATACATCCTGTAAAGTAACTCGTCATCAACCATAAACTCATACTCTGAGTCTGGCTGATACAGAACTACATCACCAACTTTTACTCCTTTATCTAGTAGCTGTTGATTTATATACTTTACAGTTCCGGTTAATGGCTCAAACTTACAATTCTTTTTGAGATACGTTTCTTTAGCCGGTAAAGGCTGAATAAAACAATACTTATCATACCCTACCCAACCGTCACTATTTTTATACATATAAAACTGGTCTACATCTACAAAAAAAAGATCTTCTTTAAAAAAGCTTTTTCCACTTTTTCTGTTGCCATACATGTCATTGTAAAATTTAAAAACATTATGGTGTACCAAAAGAGTATCCCCTTTTTCAACAGGCCCATTATAGCCAATAGGAGTGGCTACAACTTTAGCGAATCTATTAGAAGACTTGTGGTCTTCTTCGGATGTACTTGTAAGGAATTTATGATCTCCGTATTTTTTTATATTATCATATCTCCTACCCTCTAAAGGTTGGACAATAAAATTGTAAGGTGATTGCATTTAATTTAAGTGCTAAAAATTTATGTTGTACTCTAAAGAAATAGGAAGCGTAGTTCTAAATTCTTTCCACAATAAAACTTCGTCTCCTTTTATAATCCAAATTTTATAAGAATCATTATCGTAGATAATGTGTTGTATTAAATAAGATCCTCCCAAAACATTCTGGCCAACTATGTAGTGCATTGCACCAGACTTGTAGTCTGCTCCAATTGAAATTTTTCTTATATCCATTCTATATTTAGCTAGTTGCCTGAGTTGTTATAACTCCTGAATTACTAACAAAAAGTTTCCACACACCACCATTAGGAGCAATTAACTTAACAACACCAGCATCAGAAATAAAACTAGAAAGAGTTGAAATCATACAAGACTTCGTCATCAAACTATTTTCCTTGTCAGTTAAGATTAAATAATCTGCTGAGTCAAGAGTTGTAATATTGGGGTATGCTGATGTATTGCTAATTTTTGCCATGGTGTTTTATTCTACTACCTCTAAAGGTGTTTCTATTACTGGCTCTTGGTCTTTTACCTCACCAGTCTGTAAGTTAATAACTGCATTCGAGCCAAACTCTTCCATTAGAAGATTTTCTTGTTCTGCAAATTTTAACTTAATATTAGCAATGCTAGTAATTAAATCAGATTTTTTAATTTCTAAATCTGCTATTTCAAATTTTGAATCATTAAATTGTTTTTGCAAACCTTGTAATAACTCTAACTGCTCTTTACTTAATTGTTTTGACATTTGATTTAATTTAAATATTATTGATTAACAAATATACAATTTTTTTTATAATTATTCAATTGGTGGCGTTGGTGTTGGATTCATCCAAGTAAAATACAAGTCTTCGTTTACTGGAGCTACCTCAGTCGCTATAGTTGCAGCTATGTTAGCTTGCATTTCAGTTACATCTAATGCTCCTTCTAACCATCCAATAACTACAGCCTCAAAAGCCTCAGTATCTGCGTAAGGTGTAAAAGGAGTTCCAGCTACGTAATCATAGCTTTGCGTTCCAATAATAGTACTTGAATAAGTTTTACCCCCAGATTCTTCAGAGCCAGTGTATCTCCAGTGTACAGTATATATTACATTGTTTTCACCTTCTGCTTGAATGTGAGCGTTCATTTGTGGAATATCCCATTTGTAAGTAATTGCCATAATTTATTTATTTATTTATCATTAAATGTTTATTCTTTCTGCTGTAATCATCAAAAGGGACATTCCATCCCTTGTACTCAGTTATTAAGTTTCTTATGCCTTGATGATGTGCAACATGATTTCTATTTCCTTCGTAAAATTTATCATTTACTATAGAATACCTAGGAAAAAAGTAGTCATGACCACAACTTTCCCAAGTGTCAGTTAAATATTTTTTACTATCATTAAACAATATACTACATCTAATATTATTATATTCGCTTTCAGGATTATCTACAGAATCAAAGTAATAAGTAAAAAACTCAATATTGTTAGATTCCTTTGTGTAAACTACTATATCTAAATCCGATGTTGGATAAAAATCCCCATGAATCCTGCTTCCGTAAATAAGAATATCATTATACTCTACATTTATATTTGACTTTATAGATTCTAATAAAATAGCCTTATCTTCTAAACTCCAATTCTGTATTAACTCCATTAGGTCTTAGCTGTTATTAATCCATTTTTTATAGTCAATGATCTTGTAGCACTAGCTTTATCTACAAAAGTAAAAGTTCCAGTTATTCCAGCAGTCCCGTCCGCAGATTTATAACCACCTGTTGCTCTTACAGTCCCTTGAACTTGTATATTTGTAGTATTTGAAGCAGGCGCTCCAAATTGTACAGTACCACCAGAAGTTCCTGTATTTATGTAAGGACTTCCAGAAGAAGAACCTATAGATAAATACGTACTCCCTCCACTTTGTAATCTAAAACTACCGCTAACATCTAAAGTAGCTCCTGGGCTAGTTACTCCAATACCAACTTTACCATCAGCTGCAATACGCATTCTTTCTCCTTTTTGTTCTCCATTTTCAGTTACAAAAGCCATTGCGGAACTTGCATTACCTGCATCTAAAAACACTATACGAGCAACTGCTTGACCTGAAGAATCACTGTCATACATTATTTGCCCAAAAGTATTATTAGTTGTACTGTTGTTATTTAACTGAATAGTAGCACCCACACCTCTTTGTCCGTCATCAGCAGCTGGGTTATAAATTGTATCGTCGTCTTTTCTAATATGTAACTTAGCACCAGGACTAGTCGTTCCAATACCGACGTTGCCGTCGCCTTGAATAACCATTACGTCACCAGTTTGAGCAGTTGTATTAAAAAGAGAACCAAACCTCATTGTAGCCATTGGAGCTGTGTAATCAACACTAATTCTAGCTATATTATCATTTTCGTCAGACCAATGAATTGATTTGTTTCCCGATGGGCTATTGTAACCCGATTCTAATTGTAATAAAGTTACTGCTGTAGCAGTAAGGTCTTTTACGTGTAATTTAGCAGCAGGATTAGTCGTTCCAATACCAACTTTACCATCAGCCGCAATACGCATTTTTTCAGATATGGCTAATCCTTGACTAGTCAAGAATTTAAGTATACCTCCACCTGAATTTCCTGTACCTGCAGCAGTATTTGATGTTCCTATTATTTGAGAACTAGCATATCCGTTTGTTGCAAGATCTTTTCCTACAAATTGTATAACACCTAAATCTTGATTTGCTACTATACTTGAGTCATCATTCATTAAGGTAATAACCCCTGGTTGGCGTTGTGTTGTACCACCACCTTCGATAACAGCATCTCCTGCACCAACATTTGGATATCCATACGCTGGAGCTCCTGTTAGTGTTGATCTGATTCTTAAAACACCATTTGACCCAGTTGTATCTTCTGTTTGAATATCTCCTCCTTTAACATGCAATTTTGCAGTAGGACTAGTTATTCCAATACCAAGTTTATCATCAATGATAACTTGAGAAGATTCAACATCATTGTCTTCGCCACCAAATCTCCAACCTTCAGTTGCTATGTGTTCATATTCAGAACCACTAAAACCTGGGTCTACAGTAGTAGGTGTTACTGATTCACCTGCTTTAGGATATATCCATATCTCGGCATTAACTGCAGATGGTCCATCATGTTTAGCTTCAATAGAAAAATCTTCATTATTATTTGAAGTTATTCTTAATGTCACCTCAGTATAATCACCACTTTGTGAAGTAACGTGTATATCTTGTGAATGACTAACTGATATATCAAATAAACTATTTAATACAGTTGAACCACTTGTACCTGTTATTGACATTTGTATTATAGAAGAGAATCCATCACCGTTAACAGTAGCTATCATGGTATATGTAGATGTTATACCACTTCTTATAAAGTTTATTGCTGGTGCAAATCCAAGTCCATTTTGCGACAGTGCTTTAACTACATTACCCGAAGCGTCTGTACCTAGTAAGTATGTAGGAGTGCCCGTATTATTTGTTGAATCATAAGCGTTAAATTTTATCGCACCATCGTGCGTTATACGCATTTTTTCATTCATTCCAGCAGTAGCTGAATCTGGAGCCGTGTCTGTTCTAGTGTGAAATGCTAAATCCCCATCGTCATTTTCGTTTGGTCCTGATACCCCATAAATAGCTCCCCTTGATAAATTAACTCCGTTCAATGGCCTTTCAGCGCTAAATAAAATACCAGCACCCAAACCTGATGCAGCTGTGCCACTTGTAATATGGTTTAATCGAAGTACATCTTTTAATGTATTTGTTTCAGCGGTAGTTTCTGTAATGTCTAATTTAGTAGTAGGATCAGTCGTTCCAATACCAACTTTACCGGTTTGAAGTACCGTAAGTCTATTTGAGCTGCCGGTTACAATGTGAAGAGGACCTGCACCTACCTCCATTTCTATACTACCAGATAAATCATTATTTTGCCCAATAGTCATATAATCGCTACCTATAAAATCACCATTTGCAGCATCCATATACAGTCTGGCCCCTCCGGTTCCTGAGTTGGATATACCAGCTTGAGTATTAGTACTTCCTGCGGTTGCTATATGAAGATTAGTCAGAGGATCAGTCGTTCCAATACCAACGTTACCAGCTGAATCAATACGCATTCTTTCCGTAGCGGTATTTGCTCCTTCTGAATCAGTATAGAACGATAAAAATCCGTTTCCTGAATTACCAACAGTATCTGTACCACCTTTTATAGCTGCTCTAGTCGTTCTTTGATAACCAACAGCGTCAAGATAATTATCACTAAAAGTAAGAATAGAACCTTTTTCGGCTGTGTTTGCTTCTAAAGGATTGTAAATATCGAAAGAAGAATCTCCTACGTTAATAATACCGCTCGTATGACCTCCGTTAAAGGATACTTGAAGTTTAGCCTCAGGCGTAGTCGTTCCAATACCAAGCTCACCGTCTGCGCTGAGTGTCATTCTAGGTAAAAAAGTCGTACCGTTACTGCCGTACCAGGTAAATTTACCGTTGGCAGTATTATTTCGTGAAACAAAAGTTGTATTACCCCCGTTGTGACCTACGCTTGCTTCCTGATCTGTACCATCTAAATCCTGTATTAATAAAAAAGGCGACCCAGCCCCTGCCACGTGTAAAAGAGCATCAGGACTATCAGTTCCAATACCAACGTTGCCATCAAAAAATCCATCATTTAAAAATTTTAAAGCCATGTTATGTTTTTTATGTTTTTAGTAAATTTAATTTAATTATTAAAAAAACGGTGACCTATATTTAGTAGATCAC
>Ga0308008_1000519_pt1 | contig 15405 bp, 13 predicted proteins | sample Neamet125_FD_203140 | JGI IMG/M metagenome (GOLD analysis project Ga0308008, IMG submission 203140) | Marine microbial communities from water near the shore, Antarctic Ocean - #125 | ecosystem: Environmental > Aquatic > Marine > Unclassified | place: Southern Ocean | collected 2014-07-24
TACAGCGATTAAACCAAACCTCTGAGGATGCTATGTTTAGTGGCTCAGGATTAACACTTAAAGTGAGGGGATTAGTATGAGTTTTACAAACTTTTTAGAAACGGAAATTTTAGACCACGTATTTGCTGGAGCGGCTTACACAGCTCCTTCTCAGCATTACTTAGGATTGTTTACAGCCGCACCGGGAGAAGCTGGTGGAGGTACTGAGCTTTCAGGTAGTGCATATGCGAGAAGACCAGTAGACTTTTCAACTTCAGGCGCTACAACATCTAATGATGCGGCTATTGAATTCGCGACTGCTACAGGTAGTTGGGGTACAGTAACTCACGTTGGAGTTTTTGATGCGGCAACGTCAGGTAACTTAATGGCTTATGCGACTTTATCGTCAAGTAAAGCTATTGCTACTGGTGACGTATTCCGTGTGCCAACTGGTGACTTAGATATAACGCTGAACTAATCTAACGATTAGGGCCTGACGTGGCAACTTTAAATGTTACTGCTTATTCGTATGGTACGAGTACGTATGGTTCACATGAATTTGGTGAAGACTCACTACCAATAGTAATATATGGTAATGCGACTGTTGCTTGTTCTAGTGAGCGTATACATCAATCTGCGTTAGAAGTAAGTGCAACTTCAGGTGTAGCTACAATAGGCGGCTTTACTGCGGCGGCTGATGCAATTGCAAATGCTACTTCTACTACTACGTGTAGTGGTCAGAGAATTGCTCTGTTTCCTTCAGGAAATATAATAGCCTCAGCTTCAGTATCTATTACTGGTAATGCAACATTTGCTTCAGGTGGTTCAGTTACAGTAACAGTAGCTTCAGGAGTTAGTGCGGCTGGTGAGAAGTTTATACTTGAAGAAACAGATGCACAAGGTTATGGTAGTTATGTCTATGGCGTAGGTGTTTTTGATTTATCAAACCTACAAACCATAATAACAGCTACATCTACAGTTACTTGTAATGGTGAAAAGATTAATGTAGATGGCGGTCAAATGACTTCTACTGCTACTGTTAGCGCAATAGCAAGAAGAGTTGCTTTAGGTTCAGTCTTAATAAACGGTACTTCAGTAACTGTAGCTACTAGTAATGGTAACGGTACAAGAGTTAGAACAAGTGCCGCTCCTATGACTTCTACGTCTACAGTTGTACCAGCCTCAACTATCGTAAGGGTTAGAGAGAGTAGTGCTAATCCAAGCGCAACTACAACAATTACTTGTAATAGTGTGTTTATGGTAAATGGTGCGGCTACAGTTAGTCCAACAGCTACTATTGCCGCTATATGTAATCGAGTAAGATTTGGTTCAGGTACGCCAACAGCTAACGCAAGTATTGCAGTATTAGGCTTTGCCACGAGAGGTGGTATCGCATCGACAGGTGGCACTCAGCACTATAACGTGACTGTGCAATCGGTAGGTGGATATAATAAATACTTCTTAAATGGTGTACAACAACCAATTTTGAATTTAGTTGAAGGTAATACGTATGTCTTTAATTACCCCTCAAGTCATCCGTTTAGATTTTCAACTACTTCAGACGGTACGCATAATAGTGGCGCACAATATACAACGGGAGTTACACACAACTCGTCAACTAAAACGACAATTGTTGTAGCAGTTGATGCACCTGATTTATATTATTATTGTTCAATCCATTCAGGCATGGGTGGTATAGCTTATACACCTAGCAATTTAGTATTCTCAACTGTAGCTTCAGACTCTGAAAGAATACATCAAGGACATGCAGTCACACAACCAGCGTCAAGTCTTCTTGCTACGTGTAATAGAGTACAAAGTACATCAGGCGCAGTAAGTGCAACATCAGTAACTGCTACAGTAGGTAGAGAAAAATGGGAAATTATTGTTAACGATTCAGTAACTTGGACGCAGATAGCGGCATAATATGTTAATACCACTACAAATACCACCGGGTGTACACAGAAACGGAACAGACTTTGAGTCTTCTAACAGATGGCGTGAAGCTAGTTTAGTTAGATGGCATGATGGTTCAATGAGGCCAGTAGGTGGATGGGTAGTTAGAAAAGCTAGTGCATTTGCCGCCCCTCCTAGAGCTATGGTTGCATGGCTAGACAACTCTACTAATGAACATTTAGCTAGTGGAACTTATAACAAACTATACTATGTGAACCCTTCATCTACAATATACGATATAACTCCAGCTAATTTAGTAGTAGGAACAATAAGTGGTGCGTTAAACACAGGCTTTGGTGGTGGATTTTATGGCAAAACAAGTTGGGGTAGAGCGCCCACAAGTTCAGGTGTGTATTCAGAAGCTACTACTTGGTCATTAGATGCTTGGGGAGCTTATCTCTTAGCTGTGTCTTCAAAAGATGGTAAGTTATATGAATGGCAAGGTAACACCGGAGTCAAAGCACAGATAGTATCTAACGCTCCTGTAAACAATAAAGGTATGGTTGTTACTGAGGAACGCTTTGTATTCTGTTTAGGTGCTGGTGGTAATCCACGTAAAGTTGCTTGGTGTGATAAAGAAGCAAATACTGTTTGGTCTGCATCAGCAACAAACGAAGCTGGTGATATTGAATTAGTAACCAATGGTCAGATTATGTGTGGTCTTCGCATTAAAGGTAGAACTCTTATCTTAACTGACACAGACGCACACGTAGCACAATATTCAGGTGCGCCATTTGTTTATGGATTTGAAAGAGTAGGAACAGCATGTGGTGTAAGCTCAAGAAAAGGTGCAGTCTCAATAGATGAGGGCGCTTTTTGGATGGGAGCAAAAGGGTTCTTTACTTTTGATGGCTCTACTGCTAAAGAAATTCCATGTGAAGTTGCGGACTACGTTTTTGATGATATGAACCCCGCACAAATAAGTAAAGTTTATGCTGTACACAATTCAAAGTTTGGTGAGATATGGTGGTTCTATCCTTCACAAAGCTCAAACGAAAATGACAGATATGTAACCTTAGACTACAAAGAAGGTCATTGGGCAACAGGTACTATACAAAGAACTGCTGGTGTTGACCAAGGTATTTTTAAAAGCCCTATATGGGGAGATGCAAGTGGTAATCTTTATAATCAAGAGACTGGTTACACACATGATAGCGTCAAACCATTTGCAGAAACAGGCCCTGTTAGTTTAGGTAATGGCGATACTATAATGAGAGTAAACCAATTAATACCTGACGAAAGAATACAAGGTGAAGTTGAAATTACGTTTAAAACTAGACAACATCCAAATGGTAGCGAAACAAACCATGGAGTTACTCAATTAAGCAATCCAACAGATGTTAGGTTTTCAGGTAGACAGATGCGTATGAAAATACAGGGTAAAGCAAACACTAACTGGCGTTCAGGTGTGATGAGAATAGATGCAAATCCTGGTGGTAGAAGATGAGTGTAGCTATGCCTCCACCGCCAACAGGTGATAATTGGAAAACTTACGGAGACCGACTTAATAAATTTTTAACTGCTACTAGAAATAAGTTACAGTTTAGAGATTCAGAAGCAAAAGCTACAGAAGATGGAATACTAATGTGGGATGCCGCACAAGATTGTCCAGTTATTTCTAAAGGTGGCGCTTGGATTAAGTTAAAATTAGACCCATGAGTATGGAAGAACAATTATTAAAAGGAAAAGACTGGATTATCTCAGCGCTTAATAAAGGCGGGGATACTCATGACTTTAAAGATATTGTTGATGGCGTAATGAGTGGTCACATGCAGTTGTGGATGGGGTCAAACGGATGTGCGGTAACAGAGATAGTAGTGTATCCTAACAAGAAAGTGCTACACGTATTCTTAGCTGGTGGTAACAAAGGCTACGGAATCAAACAAATTACAGACATGCATGATGACGCAATGGCATGGGGAAAATTACAAGGTTGTGACGCGATGTCAATAGCCGGCAGAAAAGGATGGAAACGTGTTCTGGAATCAAAGGGGTGGACAGAACAACTTACAATATTAGCAAAGGAGTTTTGACATGAGTTCAGGCGGCGGTGGTAAAGGTGGTGGGCAGAAAACAACAACAGAGACTACAGTTCCTGAATGGGTAAGAGGCCCAGCAGATAGAAACTTACAAAGAGCTGAAGCGTTACAACAAATTGAATACATGCCTTATTACGGGCCTGAAGTAGCGGCGTTTAATGACAATCAAGCGGCGGCTTTTCAGAACAATAATAATGCGGCGGCGGCCTTTGGTCTACAAGCCCCTTCAGATGCTATGAGCAGTATGCCTCAAGCAACAACATTCGCTAATGGTATGAAAGGTTACAGTTCTATTCCATTATATGACGAAGCAATGACAAACTTAAAAGCAAACTATGGTGATACTGTAGATGCATACGATTCATTGTTTGGTAATCAAGTACCTACTAATGCCGCACCAGCACAATCAGGCGGCGGCGGCGGAAACATGAGTGTTAATTTTGGTGGTGGTAATCCGGATTTAACCTATGCTGAAACCATGGCACAAAGATACGCAAATACTAAAGTAGGTGAAGACGCAAGTGGTAAATCAATCTATGGATATACTGGACAAGGTGATGCTGGCGGCAGAGCTGGTGTAATGGATATTGGAGCGCCTAAATACAATTACAACGTTCAAGCAACAACCGCACCTAAAGCTTCAAAGTATGCTTCACAAAAAACCTATAAGTCTAAAGGTGGAAATTACGTGAATAAAAATAAAATGCCGGGAGGTCGCTAATGGCTGGTCAAGCACAAGGCAATGCACAAGGAAAAATTCAAGCAGTTCCAAGAGGTGGTACTGGTATAAACCCACAGACAAGTGGTTATATACAACCTCCAGCCGGTGGCATAGGTAATATGCCGGGTGGATTTGGCGGCCCAATTACTGCACAAGGTAATCAACCACGCGGAGGTCAAGTCGGTGCGCCCGGTGGCTTACCTCCCACTATGGCAAATCTGTCAAAATTTGGGGGAGGAAAAAGCGGTTATGTGACTCCTGAGTACCTTAAAGGTTTTAACCCTACAGGGCCTCAGACTATGGACTCAAGACAGTACACCTTAAATGGTCAGAATATGACTGGCGGCAGTTCTTACATAGCGGCACTTACAAAACACTTAAATTCAATTGGACAAGGCGGTCTATTAAAAGGTGGATTGTATACACCTTCAACACAAACACCACCACCAAAAAATATTGCACCACTAGCACCGGGAGTTACTCAAACACCGGTAGTAACACCACCGGGAGGGCAAGCACCTGTAAATCCACCAGTAGCAACTATTGCGCCACAAGCACCTGTAACACCACAAGCAGTTCCAACTCCAGCACCACCAAGTATAAATCAAATGGCAGTAAGCGGTTTGAAAGCGGCGGGCGCGGGTACTGCGGCGGCTATGGGTTACACCCCTAATCAAGTTTCAGTAGCTGGTACAAGTTCGTCAGTAGCTCCAACAAGTGTAACTGGCTCAAATGTAACTGGTACAAATGTAGCTGGTACAAATGTTAATCCAGCAAATTATAATGTTACTGGGTCAAATGTAAATCCAGCATTAAATGCTGTAACTGGCTCTAACGTTGCCGGGTCTAACGTAGCGGGTACAAATGTTGCTGGCTCCAATATTGCCGCTCAACAAATAGGGCAACAAGCTCAAACACCTCAAGTGCAAGCGCAAATGTTGCGTAACACGTCAATGACTCCATACATGAACCAATATGATGATGCAGTCGTAAAAGCTAACGAATTAGACATCCTTAGAGGTGCTAATATGGGTCTAGACATGCTAGGAACACAAGCTCAAATGGCTGGTGGATTTGGCGGCTCAAGACATGGTATTGCAATGGGTGAACTGGGTAGAGGAACCGTAGAACAATTAGCTCAATCTTCTGCTGGCCTTAGACAAGCTGGTTATCAGAATGCACAGCAAATGGCTGGTCAAGATATAGCAAACAATTTTCAATCGCAAATGGCTAATCAAGCTGGTAGTCAATTCGATATTAATACTAACATGCAAGGTGCGTTAGCTAATCAAGGTGCTGGATTACAAGCCTCACAAGCGAATCAACAAAACAGAATACAAGCTGGACTCGCTAACCAAGGAAATGCACTACAAGCTGGACTTGCAAACCAACAAAATTCATTGCAGTCTCAGGGTATGAATCAGCAAAATTCATTACAAGCTCAAGGCATGAATCAACAATATGGCATGCAAGGGCAGTTAGCAAATCAAAGTAATGCTTTACAAGCGCAAGGTATGAACCAACAGTACGGTATGCAAGGAGCTTTGGCAAACCAAGGTAATGCGTTACAGGCTGGACTTGCTAATCAAGGCAATAACATGCAAGGGCAATTATCTAATCAAAGCAATGCGTTGCAATCTCAAGGAATGAATCAGCAATACAATATGCAAGGCCAATTGGCTAATCAGAATGCTGGTATGCAAGATATACAGAATCAACTACAAGCTTCATTAGCTAATCAGAATGCTGGATTACAAGGCAATCAACAACTCTTAGGAGGCGCGGCACAAATGGGTAATGTTGCAAACCTTGGATTTAATATGGGCCAAACAGTTAACAACAACTTGGCTATGCAAGGCGCACAACAACAAGCTATGCAACAAGCGCTTATTGACGCGGCTAAAGCGCAGTTCATGGGTTATACAGGACAAGGTGCAAATACTCTTGGATATGTTAATAATGCTCTTGGACAAACACCTAATGTGGGTACTGTGACACAGCAACAGACTAAACAAAACGGAATATTTGATTATTTAACCGCTATGAGTAGCATGAGCGGCGGGGGAGCATAATGGCAATCGGTGAAAGAGCTAAAGGAATAATGAGTATGTTTGGTATGGACTTAACACCTCAAAAAGATGAAGAGGCTTTGTTACGTGCTGGAGCTATGCCTGAAATTGACCCAATACGTTCCGGGTACGCACAAGCGCCACCTGTGCCTGAACAAGGCGGTGCTGGAATGGGCATGGGCATGGGTAACATGATGCAAGGTGTAAGTAAGTCGTTATTTGGAGATATGAGCCAAGAACAAATTTACAAAATGGGATTAGCTTTTAATACATTACGCTTTGAACCTGATGCACAGTTAGCGGCCAATCTTGAGTCAAGACTTCTTACTATGGACAAAAACAAAAGCTCTCAAGCCGCAATGACAAACGCTGTTAATGCTCTTTTAAACTTTAAATCCGACCAATACCCAAATGGTAGAGTTGATTTAGCAGATTTAGTACGTCAAGGTGTCATGACTGGCAAAGATGCTGTCAAAGAAGCAATGAAAAAGCCTACAGTAAGTAAAACGCAAGAATTACTTGGCATATTTAATGACGAAGATAATCCTTACAATTTAACTGATGAACAACGTAAATTTGGTACGGAAAATGCATTAGGAATATCTGTTACTAAGAATGATTTTGAGACAGCACGTGATATGTACTTAGAAATGGAAAAAGCTGGAACATTAACACCGCATATGATGTCATTGCTTGGTATTCCTAAAGAAACTCAAACAAAATTCCAAGAAGACATGCAAAATTTAACTTTATTTGCTGAACAAAATGGCATGAAGCCGGCTGAATTAGCAGAAAAACAACTTGCACTTATAACTGGTGTACAGCCTGACGATGGTAAGACTGATGAAATTAGAAAAATGGATTACAGAGCAAAAGAAGCTGGATTAGAACGGGGTACTGATGAATATAAAGCGTTCTTCTTAAAGTATGGACAATCAAGTGGTGTAACAGTTAATAATAACTTAGGTGAAAATGAAGAGGTAAGCCAAAAATCGTACGGTGATGCATTACAAAAAGAGTTAGCGACATCAGACCAAAAAGAAGTTATGGATATGAGAGCGGCTGTAAAAGCAATTGAGAAATTAGATAGAATTCTTGGTGTAATACAAGATGGAGACCCAAACTTAGGTGCGTTACAAGGTTTAAAACAAAGAGCAGACGAATTATTAGCTAAATTTACTGGTAGTAAAGAAGCTTATGCATCAGCAACAGACACACAAATTTTAGAAGCATTATTAGGTAGTGATGTATTTGGTATGATTAATATTCTTGGAATTGGCGCACGTGGTATTGATACACCGGCAGAAAGAGATTTCTTAATAAGAGTTATGACTGGTGAACAGAAAATGACTAAAGCCGCTTTAGAACAAATGACTTACTACAGACGTAAATATTCAAGAATGGTTCTTGATGATTTCAATACAAAATTAGATGGTGGTTATTTTGATAACTATCAAAAGTATGGTAAAAAATTAAAGCGTGCAGTATATGAACCTCTAGCTGTTTACACACCACCTCTTTTAGAAGATACAATATCTATAGATAGAGCAAATGAGTTATTACTAAAATATCCTACTCAACGAACTAATCAATAGTATGGCACAACCAACATATTCACAACTTTTAAAAGCTTTAGACTCAGCAGACCAAGCTGGTAACGTAGAAGATGCAATGGAGCTTGCTGGTCTTATTAGAGAACTTTATCCGGATGGAAACGTAGAGGATGCTGTAACCCCACAAAGGGAAATAGACGCCGCAATGGTTGTTGATGAAGGTTTAGGTAATGCTGATGTAACGATGGAGCAACCCTTGTCCAATAATGGTGTTATACGAGAGCCTACAGCCGCAGAAAACATAACACAACAAACAAGACCGCCACAAGAAATTTTAGCAACGTTAGAACCGGGTCAAATAGTAGTATCAAACGCTAATGGCTTAGTTCAATATGTTGACCAAGTTAATCGTATTGTTTCAGACAATGAAGAAGTAGTAGCGGCGGCTATGGCCTTATCTCAAGGACAAGATACAGAACATCCGGCTGAAGTGTATGCAAGAGTCCAAGCCAAAACTAATTTTGAGGGTGAAGGCGGTTTTGTCAACAAAATGACAGGATTAGCTGGTAACTTTATAGAAGGTGGGCTTGGTTTAGGAAGTTACCGTGATGAAGCTATGGGCGGTATCAACGATGGTATTAACTTTCTATATCAACAAGCTAATAGGTCGTTTCCATATACGCAAGGCACATTTGAAGATGGGGATACGTCTAGCAACAACAATTTAGTAATGACTGGCGAAGAACTTTCGGCTAAGTCAAAACAATTAGATGCAGATTTTGACCTTGCATTTCCTAAAAGCGCTATTGCCGCAAATGTTACTGGTGGCTTAGTTACTGGTTACTTAGGTGGTTCAACCAAAGCGGCGCAAGGTTTATACAAATGGATTCAAAGTTTACCAACACTTTGGAAAGGTGTAGCATTAACAGGTACTGGTGCGGCAATAGGTGGTGCTGAAGGTGCATTGTATGGCTATGGCGCTGGAGAAGATGGTGGTAGAATTGAAGAATCAATGAACCAAGGAATTTTAGGTGCGGGTATAGGTGCTGGTGCTAACTTAGCAATAATGCCATTGTCATGGGCATTTGGCAGAATAGCTAATGGTTTAAAAGATAAAAGCACAGAAGCAATAGCATCATTGTTTGTTATAACTAAAGAAGCCGCTCAAATCATAAAAGAAACAATTAAAGACTCAGGCGCTACATTAGAACAGCTAGTTAGCAATCTAAATAAAGGTGGCACTAGTACCAAAACTGGTTCAATGATAGCGGATGCAGATATAGCTACTCAAGTAATTTTAGATGCAGTAGCGGCTTCAGGTGGTGGAACGTCAGCTCAAGTTAATAAAGCATTAGCCGCTAGAATGGGTGAAAACTTTGGCATGATAGATAAGTCAATGAATAAGAATATAGAAGATTTGCCATATATGGACAAACCTAATGCAAATATAAAACAAGACCCCGAAACAATAGCAAAAAAAGCGGCTAAAGAGTCTCGTCCAGCTAGAAACAAAGCATATAACAAGGCATACGCCAACAAAATTGATTATTTGACTGATGAAGGTAAAGCAGTACAACAAGCTTTAAATGATATTAATGAGGACACCCTTACAGCAATATTACTTAAAATTAATAGCTCTATTAAAAGAAGTGGTGATGATGTAACTGAATTAGCTATTAATCGTGGCGTAAAAACCAATGGCGATGAAATCTTAACGCTAGTAGATGTACCTACGATGAAACAGCTTGATTACATTAAACGTGGTCTTAGTGATATAGCTTACAATTCTCCGGGTGTTCCTAGACCAAACGAATTATTACCGGGTCTTAGTGAAATGGCAAAAGACGCTTTAGATTTGCGATTCAATTTATCTAACGCTTTGAAAAAAGCTAATCCTGATTATGCTAAAGCAGTTAAATTAGGACAAGATAAAATAACACGTGAAAATGCTTTAGAGCAAGGTTACAAGTTCTTAGATGAATCATACTCACCTCAACAAGTCATTAAAGTAATGGAAGATGCTGGAGACGCAGAATATGCAATGGCAAGAATGGGTATTCGCGCCCACCTAGAAAGACTTATTGGCAAGATGAAACCTACGCCATCAAGAATGCCAAACTCTAAAGAATTAGATGAAGTATTCAAAGTTTTATCATCACGCGACAATAGACAAATTTTAGAACTGGTATTAAGTCCTAAAGCCTATAGAGCCATGGTCAAGGATTTAGATAAAGCAGAAGTAGCAATTCAACTTAGAATAACTGTAGCAGAAAACAGTAAAACAGCTATACGTTCGGCTGTAAACAAAAACATTGAGGATGTTACAAATGAAGCCGCGTCAATTAGACAAACACTAGCAGAAGGTAGAGGAATAGAAGCTACAAGAAAAATTATTCAAAGAATAAATGAAACTGATGCTATCACAGCAAAAATGAAAAAGATTATAATGAAAGACCTAGCTAATGCAATGACAGGACAAAGAGGAACAGATGCAATAGCACAAATGAAGGCAGTTTATAAAGCAATTCAAAAAGGTGACCAAACAATAGAAGATATTGAATACTTAGCCAATTTCATGTATTCAGGAATCAACCTACAGTTAATAACTGGCGCGGCAACAAAAACTAGAGAGATTCGTGACCAATATAATAAAGAACCTATTTACATAAATAAAACTAAAGAGGCATTAGCACTATGAAGCTTAAAAAAATGACAGATGATGAAGTGCAAGACATTGCAACAGATGCTTTAAGCTCGGCTGTTTCTTTTATTGAAAGTGAAATATCTCAAGACAGGATAAAATCACAACGTTATTTTGAAGGTGAAGTAGACATTGGCCAAGAAGATGGTCGTTCTAAAATTGTAGCTACTAAGGTAAGAGACACAATAAGGGCCATTAAACCAAGCCTTATGAGGGTGTTTTTATCCTCTGAGAACCCTGTAGAGTTTGTTCCAACTAGCCAAGAAGATGTTATTAACGCTGAACAAGCTACTAAATATGCTCATTGGAAGTTTCAACAACTGGATGGTTATAAACTACTAAATGATGCCATACATGACGCTTTAGTCAAGAAAACTGGCGTTTTAAAGATATGGTGGGAAGACACTACAGACGCTGAAATACGCTCTTATACCAATGTAACTGAAGATGAGTTAACAGCAATTGTCAATGAAGATAATGTTACAGTTCTAGAACATAGTTCAGAAATGGGCATGATGACAGATGAAACAGGTATGCAAAACGAACAAGAAAAGCATTCTTTAAAAGTAAGCTATGAAAAGAAACAAGGTGAACTAAAAATTGAAGGTGTACCACCTGAAGAGTTCCTTGTAGATAGAAATGCTAAAAGTGTTACTGATGCTTACATAGTTGCTCATAAGACTGAAATGCGAGTAACTGATTTAATTTCTATGGGTTATGAACATGAAGAAGTACATGATTTATCCGGATTAAGCTCTGATAGCACATACACAGATACAGAGCAATTTGAGCGTATGGGTTACGAGCAAGAGGATGAAGAGAACATTCAAGACCCTTCAATGAAAAAAGTACAAGTAACTGAAGCGTACATGAAGATGGATAAAGAAGGCACAGGTATTGCTAGTATGTACAGAATTTTAATGGCTGGTGGTGAAAACAAAGTATTAGAATGTGAACTTTATGGAGAAGTGCCATTTGCTGTATTTGAAGTAGACCCTGAGCCACACACATTTTTTGGGAGAAGTGTTGCAGACTTAATTATGAATGACCAAGACTCTTCTACAGCAATGCTTAGAGGAATGATGGATAACGTAGCGTTAACAAACTCTCCTAGACAAGGTTATGTGCAAGGACAAGTTAATGTAGATGATTTAATGAACAATGAGATTGGTGGACTTGTTAGAATGAAGTCTCCAGCCGCTTTAGTAGATATTGCTACACCATTCGTAGCTGGTCAAGTATTAACAGCAATGCAATACATGGACGCGGCTATTGAAGGAAAAACTGGTGTAACTAAAGCTTCTATGGGATTAGACCCTGACGCTTTACAAAATACTTCAGCTACAGCCGCTAGATTACAAGCTCAACAAGGTTCCGCACAAATTGAAGTAATGGCTCGAAATATTGCCGAGGGCGGCATGAAACGTTTATTTAAGCTAATGCTAGAGCTTCTAGTAGAAAATAGCTGTGAAGAGACTATGATGCGCTTAAATGGACAATTTCAACCTATTGACCCTAGGGTATGGAATACAGGCATGGATATGACAGTTAATGTAGGTGTTGGTACTGGTTTAGAAGGTGAACGTCATGCCGCATTAAATGAAGCCTTACAGATGCAAATGCAAATTTGGGGTCAATACGGTGCTGGCAATGGCATGGTAACTATGACAGGAATGCGTAATACTTTAGCTGATATGTTAGCTCTTCAAGGTGTACGTAATGCTGATAGATACTTTAGTCCAATGACTGCTGAAACAGAGGCCGCATTGATACAACAACAAGAAGAAAAAGCCGCACAGGAAGAAGAAGGCGCATTGACTGACGCACAAGCTCTAGTACAATCTGAGCAATATAATGCTGATAAACAAATGGAAATGCAAACTCTGAAACTACAAATTGAAGCTCAAAAGGCCATTGCAATAGATGATAGAGAGCGTGATAGCTTAGACCAGGAATTAATAGTTAAAGCGGCAGAAATCATGGGTAAATACGGTACATCAGTAGATACAGCAAAAATTAAAGACGCACAAGCGCAAGCTAGATACCCTGACGAATCACCAGCACAAGCAGTTACTGGAGGCCGATTCTAGTGCATATTGTAGAAAAAGGTGCTAAGATGAGAACATTACAGGCTGATGATACATTTCAGTTAGCATTAAAAGAAATTACAGAACAGCAAATAGCTGTTTTTATGGATGCAAGTTCTAGTTTAGAACTGCGTGAGGAAGCACACGATATTATATGTGCGCTTAATAAGATTGATGATTATTTCGACTCCGTTAATACGGATGAAGTAATGTACAATCATAAACAAAATAGAGGAGAATCAGCACCGTGAGTGAATCAACGACTGAAAATGTAACAGACATAGATAGTGCTTTATCAAGCATTATTATGCCTGAAGAGACAATAGAAGAAAATGTAACAGAACAACCTCAGATAACAGACGATATAGATGTGTCTGCTGATACTGATATAGATACTGATATTGACTTGGATGATGAAAACACAGAGGAAGAAGTTGAAATTGAAGCTTCTGATACTGAGGATGACGATGACCTAATAGAGGATGCCAGTCCTAGTGAGCCTTCTACGCATACTGTCAAGATGGATGGACAGGATATGGAAGTAACTCTAGAGGACTTAAAGCGCGACTATGGTGGACAAAAGTACGTCCAAAAAGGTATGCAAGATGCGGCGGCACAAAAGAAAGAAGCTGAAGCAGTTTACACAGCCTTAAATAACGAACGACAGCAGATAGCTCAGTTGTACCAACAAATCCAACAGAACGGAATGCAGAACGCACCAGTAAAACCGACAAAAGCAATGTTTGATGAAGACCCAATAGGGTATATGCAAAAAAACATTGAGTTTGAAGAAGCTAGTGTATCTTACAATAACCAAATGGCACAACTTCAACAAGTCACACAACAAAATACTGCGGCTCAAGAAAATGCTCAACAGGCTTATTTACAAGAACAAATGCAAATCTTACAGAAGGAAATTCCCGCATTTGCCGATGCTAATAAAGCTGGCAAATTAAAGGAACGTTTGGTTAATACAGGAACTAATCACTATGGCTACACAAATAGTGAAATTTCTCAAATAACTGATGCAAGGGCTATTAAAGTCTTGCTAGATGCTCAGAGGTATCAAGACATTATTTCAGGTAAGTCAAAGGCTAAAGTAAAAACTAAGTCTGCGAACCCTGTTATGAAGCCGGGTGCTAAGAGAACTGCTACTCCAAATGCTAAAATTCGTGAACGCCAACAGGCAAAACTCAAGGGTTCAGGTAGTCTCGATGATGCTGTGAACTTAATTTTAAATACATAGTGGAGAAATAAAATGGCACAGCCAAGTAATACGTTCGACAGCTATGACGTAAAAGGTATTAGAGAAGACTTATCTAATGTTATTCATGACATCAGTCCTGAAGAAACTCCTTTTTACTCAGGCATGAAAAAAACTAAAGCTTCAAATACTTACCATGAGTGGCAGACAGACGCACTACGTGCATCAGGCGCTAACGCTCATATTGAGGGTGACGCTACAACTGCTGAAGCAAGAGTTGCTACAGTACGTCTTGGTAACTACACGCAAATCTTTAAGAATGCAGTAGTTATTCCTGACACAGACGAAGGACTAGATAAAGCTGGTCGTGCGGCTGAGATGGCATACCAAGTGCTTAAAATTGCTAAAGAGCAAAAGCTAGACATTGAGAAGGCTTTGTTTGCTAACAATAAGTATGAAGCTGGTTCAGCTTCTGCGGCACGTGAACTTGCTGGTCTAGGCGCGTACATGAAATCTAATGTTGCAAACATTGGTGGTTCAGGTGGTGCTAACCCTACTGGTTCAGTACCGGGAAACACACCGAGAACTAACGGTACTCAGACAGCGTTTACACAAGCTGACTTTGATACTGTAATGCAGTCTATTTGGGTAAATGGTGGTAAAGCTGATACAGTTTACTTATCTTCTTTCCAAATGAACGTTGCTTTAGGTTTCGCTGGTAATAACAACCAACGTTCACAAGTGCAAGCTGGTGACCAAAAGGTAATTAAATCATTAGATGTATACGTAACTCCATGGGGAACAGTAGAATTTGTACCTCATCGTGAAGTACAAAGCAGAGATGTTTACATCCTTGATAATGATATGTTTGAAGTAGCGGTACTAAGACCTACTAAAAACACAGAACTTGCTAAGACTGGTGATAACACTACTCGTCAAGTTTTGACAGAGCTAACGTTAGTCTCGAAGAACGAAAAGGCATCAGGCTTAGTTGCTGATTGTACTACTTCGTAATCTGAGGTAAACTATTAGTGTGGGGAGTCCTCCTTAACTTCCCACACTTTTAAAGGGTAAAATATGAAAACAAAAGAACAAG
>Ga0308008_1000530_pt1 | contig 15199 bp, 21 predicted proteins | sample Neamet125_FD_203140 | JGI IMG/M metagenome (GOLD analysis project Ga0308008, IMG submission 203140) | Marine microbial communities from water near the shore, Antarctic Ocean - #125 | ecosystem: Environmental > Aquatic > Marine > Unclassified | place: Southern Ocean | collected 2014-07-24
AAAGTTTGTATTAGAAACCCCAGGAATAGTTAAGACTAAATCTGTATTAAAGGTGCAAGTAAACAATGAGTCCGCCACACCAGTTCCTTTAAAAGACTGTTGTCCAGCATAGTATTGTGCATTAGTTTCGGTGATTAAACCACCATTTGGATTTGACATATCTTATTAGCTTTTTTCGTTCATTTCTTCTCTTTGCACTTGACTTGCCGCAACCTGTATAATCTGTGGGTCTTTAACAACAACCCCAAAATAAAACAATGTTTTAAGTATTACATCTGTTTGTTCTGATACATCTAATTCTATCTGAGTAGACCCATAAGTACTGTTGGCATTAAAATTAGTAGCTACTAATGTAATATTTACTGCTGCACTATTCCCCCCTAATAATAATCCGGCAATAGTAACTATATCGCCAACAACATATCCAGTTCCTGCTGTGACCACATCTATTGTTGCAGTGTTTGGGGTACTAACTGTTACATTTACTACAAGCCCAGTTCCAGAACCCCCCGTAATTGCAATACTATTATAAGTGCCTGGAACCCCGTTTGCTAAGGCTGTAGTTATGCTGCTTGTCAAAGTTCCGGTACCCGTGTTTATTAGTGCCGGTCCATAGACGGTTGTGTCATAAATAAGTTGTCCAACATTACCAATATAATACCCCCATCTAGGATCTAATGGTTTTCTTAAAAAGTTTACATTTATATTGCTAACAACCGTATCGGGCTTTACATAAAGTCTGTCGTTCTCAAGCAAGTACGTTGGAAATGATTCTGTGGATTTTGTTAATGGAGATTTCTGGATATTGTAAAACTCCATTCTTTGAAGTCTTTGTAGTTCGACTTGCTCTTTGTAAGATATAGTTCCTAATGTAAATAGTTCTACCTTGTTGCCGTAAATATCTGTGGTTGGCAAAGAGAAATGAGATGGTACTGTCCCAGCTTTAGAAACATAAGTTGCCGAGCCCCCAGTTTTAAATATAGACAAATGTTCATCAATTAAAGCAATGCGATCAGCATAATCTGTATCCGCTTGTGGAACTCTTAATTGTTGATTTAAATCGTTGTGATAATTGCCGAATATTTCTAATTGAACTTGCGCTGAAATCTTATTAAATTCATCCGGCGTTACATAGCCTCGTTCCTCTTTATTGAGGATTAGTAGCACTGTTTTATATACGGTATTTACATTTATTGCCATATTTTTATTTTGTTTTATTATATGGGTAGGCCAACAGTTATGCTAGCCTACCCTTATAAATATAGTTACGCGTTATTCAAACTTTTTCTCTATGCTCGAATATACTTGCATACCTTCATCAGTCTTAAACCAACTAGCTAATGCAGAGTATGGATGCTCTTCAAAAGGAACTGTCATAAGTTTTCTTCCATTAGAAGCCCACATAAAAGTTTTTTGGTCGGGAGATATAGATAATATTCCTGCTTCAACAGCTCTAATACCAAAGCTTCTAAGCTCTACATTTTCGTCGTTTGCTAGACTTATAAATAAAGGTGGATTATTTTTAGCAAGTAACATTAAGTCTCTCTTAAGTTCTTTGCTTGTCATCTTACTAACAGCAGTCCCTAATTCTGTTCTAAGAATTGCTTCTGCATGCTCTATATCCAATGTATTAGCTAAGTTAAGTGCATCAATCTCAAGCTGTAAATCTTCTAGTTCGTCAATAGCTTCAGCTACTTCATCTTGTTCCATATATGTTTTACCATTTTGAGGATGATACAATGATAGTAATTTCTGCAATGCTTGCATTTTTTTGGGTACTAGCAAGACACCATCTTTAAATACAATATGAGCAACGGTAACCGTTCCTTCTTGTTCATCTACAAATGGAGATTTTTTATTTGTAGCATATCTCAATTCTCTTTCATATCCCAGCTTTTCATCAAAATACATTAGCGGGAACGAGCTCGAATGCTTGCTAGCTAATATTAATGTTATTGGAGATTTACCATGAAGAAGATAATATGCTCTATCTTTAATTTCCCAACGTGGGTCAACCTTTGAGATTGCAACTGTTTGGGGGGCAACCTTTGTGGTTGTATTTGCTTTTGCTTTTGCAGCCATAATATAATAAAATTTAATAAAAAAATAAAAAAATAAAACCTGGGGCCGCAATTTGCGACCCCAAGTAATACTTGTTGTTAAAACTAAGCTGGGTTAGTCGCAGTAAATAATACGAAATTATTAGCTGCTTGAGTAACCAAACATCTCTCAGATAGGAAGTTAACTGTCATTGCATCTAAACTAGAAGTTGCAGCTCCACCAACAGATCCTGTAATCCAAGACTTCATTCTACGATCATCGGCTTCAGAAGCTCTGTATCGTACATGTAGGAATGGTCTTCTGATGTTAGTACCTAGCATTTGGTCGTATACCGTGCTTGTTCCAGCAGGAACTAAAACACCTGATACATTATTTACCAAACCTCTAGTTGTAGCATCATTTAGATATTTCCAATCAGTCTTATAGAAGTCATAAGAACCTCTTCTAAAACCATCAAATCCTAAGTTCAATGCCATCTCTTCAGAGTTTTCAAACACTCCGTAAGAAGTACCACCAGCACCATACGAGTTCTGAGCAGCCAACATATCATCAAAATCTAAAGATGTAGATCGGTCCAAGAATAACATATTTTCTTCAATAGCTCCTTGCTTATCAAGGTTCTGTAGAATAAAATCAAAATCTTGCAAAGCACTTCTGTTTCCAGTACCTGGTGTTACAGTTCCACTTGCATAGTTTTGATATACGTTACCTCTTTCTTCAATAGCAGAAAATAAACCTTGAGTACCATCAACTGGTACTGTAGATGCAGCAGCACCTGCCCCTAAAGATTTTTTCTCTCCTTCAATAACTGCCATTTCTAAGTAATCTTGGAAACGCAATCTTGTTTCTCCTTCAGACTTCAAATACCATAAGTATCCGTTTGTTCCATCTTCGGCAGCAACTTCAACCCAACCAATTTGAGCAGTATCAGATCCATTGATCTCATAGTTGTCTTTAATGATAATAGGTTTGTTATTGAACTGTTTGAATTGTGCATCAAGAGAACCAGCCATTCCTACCGTTCCTTTGCCAAATTCAGAACCATAAACAAATAGGTTTACAACAACATCACCAATTGTTGCTAAAGTAGCCGTAGTATATGATTTAACAGTAATCGTAGTCGCAGTGATAGCTGTTACATAACATTTAAGTGTAACATTTGTTGCAGGATTTGTTACTACAATTGTGTTGAAAAGACGTATTGCATGTGTACCATCATTTCCTAAAGCGGTCCCTGCAAAAGTAATAGTTGATGCAGCAGCAGCCTGGTTTGAAAGTAACACTGTACCTCCAGTTTTACTTTCATACCCAATGTGCAATCTTTCTTGTTCAGACCAAATAACTTGGTCAGAAGTCATTGGCATTTCAGCTCCAACCATACGTAAAAACCCAGATAAAGTTCTGTTTCCATATCGCTCTACCTCAGCTTCATAAAGCTCTGGTAAATATTGTTGTGCAAAGTTATTTGAATTTGCTGCCTCTGAAGTAAAACTTAAGTAATTACTTTCAAGTGCCATTTTTGATGGCATTGGTGTGATGCTAAATTTCCCTAGCGGGTCTGCACCTGTTCCAAAAAATTTTCCCATTTTTGTTTTGTTTTTTTAATTGTTAAATTGTGATTTTTTAATTTTTAATTTTGAAGAATCCGCCCCACTTATAGACTTAATTCTAATACCATTTATAAAAACTGCATCGCCAGCTGTTTGTCTTGGAGTGTCTGATATGTTCTTGGAACTATCTATAACATCCTTAACAGCGTCTGCTTTGCCTTGCTCATAAAAGTGATTAGCAATCTGATCCATATTTTGAGCAGCATACATTGCCTTGTGATAACCTTCGTGATTAACTATTTCGCCTTGCCCGTCGACAAACTTTTTGACAAAATTATCAATACTAGATTGTTGCTCAGCAACTTTGCTTGGATTATTAATGCCATATCTAAATTTCTTTCCTCCGACTTCATATTCAAAACCTTTGAAATTGTCGTTTAAAAGATTAGATGTAGCCTTCTTAAACCTGTCGTGCTTCTGCTCGATTAAGCTTGCATCTTCATTATGTCGGTTGAAGAAATCCATTGCTTTTTGCTGCTCTTGGGTTACGCCTGGTCTTAACTTAATCTCATCGTAATATTTACCCTTCAAGTTTTCTAAAAAGCCTTTGGCTTCTACAACTTCTTCTTTATACGCTAATTTTCTTTTACGTACATCTCTTTCTTCATCAATATCTTCGTCATACGAAAAATTGTCTTCTAAAAGGAATTTTATTTCTTCATCGTCTAGATGAGGTTTACTTTTTTTATAGTACTCTTTTAAAAGTACATCATTGTCAACGTTTGAGTAATCTGCGTTAAGCCTAACATAGTCTTCAACATTTCCTCCCGTTTCCTCCATAAAGGCAACAAGCTTTTCAACATTATCGGGTAACGGCTTACCCGTAATTTTTTCATCCCTAATTGCCTCCTTAGCCTCCTTTACAACTTCTTTTACTTCTTCTCCAGTTATTTCTTGGATGCCAGCAAACCCTTCATTTTGAACGGAGCTTTCCCCTGATGATACTTCTGTAACCATTTCTTGTACAGCTTCGGCTGGTTTATCTGCAGCCATTGTTGCTGTTTCTTGCTCTTTATTGGCATCGCTTTGTTTTAAATCAACCTTAATAATATCTGGCTCAATTTTATCTTTAGCGGATAAATCCACTTTGATAACTTCGGCTTCTTTATTAAACTTTTTCATTTTAGGTTTACTTTTTATTTTAAAGTCTCCTTCTTGTTTTACTTCTTCTGACATAATATAATATAATATAAATTAAAAAATTCTATCTAGGCCCGAACTGTTCTATACCGAACCCCCCTAATACATCATTACCTGAACTTTCAAAGTTTTTCGGTAATAAATCATTTTTTCTTTGATCAATCATTTCTGATTGCTGTGTACCTGTAATTTTTACACGCTTATCTTTCCTATCCTCTATTTCTTTTTCTCTTTCAGATTCAGACTTAATTCTTGCTGTTGCTAGTTGCATATTGTAGCTAAACTCTTCGCCCATAAGATCTCTCTTAATTTGAGCCTCCATTTGCATCCTTTGTATTTCAAACTGGGATTTAGCTTGTTCAATGGCTACTTTTTCTGCTGTCAATGCTTGCTGTTTTTGAACTTCCGCCATTGCTGTCTGTTCTGCCAACTGGGCATTAGCCTGCGCTTGTGCTTGTATATTAGCTTGTTGTGCTTGCTGTGCTGCGGCAGCTTTTCCTTTCCTTCTAGTCTTCAATATTTCGTTTGCTAGCTGAAGATTTTTTACCTGTCTAATATCTATCGCATCCTCTAAATCTATGCCGCCTGATTGCAAAGCAACTTGGATGTTTTGTTCTAATTGCGCTTGTTGCTCTTCATCCGGTTCTAGTTCTAAAAATATTCCAAAGTCATGCAGGTTAAGTTCTTTTATACTATCTAGTGTAGCAACATTAAAATGTGTTATACTGTTCTTTAATGAATTTGCAGTTAAAGCATATCCTAATGAATCGGCAATTCTTCTTGAAACGTTTTCGCAGGTTCTAAGGGCTAAATAACAACTTGCTTGTAATATATGTCTAGTCGCTACATTAGATTGATTAGCGGCCATCTTTTGAAGCCCCACTAGTGCATCCTTAGCTGGAGCAGAACCGTCTCTTGCCTCGTTCAATCCTGTAACATCCCGTATCATTTGTAAATAGTATTGATAGGTCTGTATCAGCGATTGTATTTTTGCACCGCCACTGGATGTTTGTAATTCTTGAATTGGCACCTTGCCTCTGTTCAAGTCCCCATCTTGGGTCATAGACCTACCTAAAACACTACCTGTTTGGAAATACATATTGAGTGCTTCAGCTGCGTTGTAATTTGTTCCATTACCTAAGTCTACTTCTGCCAATCCATCTATATCTAAGAACACCCCGTCAGGGACCATCCTTGACATTACTTGCTGTAGCTTAAGATGAGTCAATTGAATCATATCCGCAAACCCAGTAATTTTATTTACTAATGAGTCAATTCTACCATTGTACATTCTGGGGGCACATATGACGTAATTCATATCTACCTTAGTGGTGTCTGCAAATGGCCTTGTCATATTTTCCGCAAGTTTCCATTCTAGCATTTGATTGTTTCCTAGTACTTTTGCCCCACTATATAATACTTCTATAGTTCTTGATACCCTTTTAAATGTATCGTTTTCGGGTGGATTAAAGCTATCCGTCTTTTGTATTGCTTTTTCTAATCCGTTAGGACCCTGCTTTATTTTAAATACTTGGTTGTTATATGTTTTGTATTCAAAGTATAATATTTGCACCGAGTTTTCATCGTATCCTTGCCATCCTGTAGTATAGCTTCTATTGCCTGGCATTTCTTCAATACGCTTTAGTTCCTCCTCCGATATATCCGGAAATTGTTTTTTAAGCTCTGGTATTGATACCGATTTTACTTCTCCAACATAATATAGATCTTCAAAGTTTGGATCATTTGTGTAAGAATAAACCATACTGGCTGGATCGCAATATTCTGTAACAACACCATTTGCTTTGTTCCAAGTTGTTTTTACTGCCCCTATGCCTAACACGGTTAAATCGTAATTGTATCTTTTTCTAATCTCATTAAACTTGTTTTTTGCAAGCACTTGATTTATAACTTCTTCTTCAGCTATTTCTATTGATTGCTTATAATTAAGCTGCATGTGAGTAGCTAATTCTTCCGGCGTGTCAGGCAATTCATCGGGGCTATCTGTATTAAACGCATCAATACCGGTTTGCTCTTTTATCTTAGTCAGCTGATCTTTCATTATTATGTCTTGCAACATCTTTTCAGCATAATCAGTTCTTTTCTTTGTAGAGCCAGGATCTTGTGCATAAGCTTTTATCTCGAACTCTTTTTCCGTAATACCATTAGATACTATATCTACAAACTTCGAAATTACTGGAACTGGTTTCCAATCAAGGTTTAAATAAGATAAGTCGCCGTTGATAGCCAACTCGTCTTTATATTTTTGCACAGGCTGTTCTCCTCTCGCGTATAACCTAAGCGAATGAAAGTGACTGGTATTCGTAGCGAACCTGTTACCAGTACCTCCCTGTTGAAACCATTCAGATTCAACAGCTCTGCCGACTTGCCAGCCATATTCATAGCTTGATTTTTCTTCATCACTAACCACTTGGCTAGGGAATACACTGTTTGGATTTGCGCCTACGTTCATTTAGTTTCTTATTTTTGAATTACTTCCGGAGTTGTCGTATTTCTTAAACCCTAGATTTATATTTTTGATTGCTATCCTGTTTATAGGGGCATATCTATTTTTGTTACAAGCCATAATGGCTAATCCAGAGCTTATAGAGGCATCGTATTTTGTTCTATTGTTTATATTAAATCTTGCCCAATCTTCTAAAGTCCTTTGAAAGTAAACATCCCCCATTTCATCATCACCTAGAATACCCACAAGTTCGTTTATATATGTTTCTATTGCGGCGGCGTGGGCCTGCATTATATCTTGACTTGAGTTAGGGATACCACCTATTTCCCTTTCCGTGATTGATAACTTATTATACTTTTTATCAGGTCTATTCATTGAGTAGCCTCTGTACCCTCTATTCTTAAAGTGATATAATAATCTTGGCTTGTTGTTTTCCGCTAGTATTGGCATACCATAAAACACACATGCCATCAGTACATCTTCAAAAAATATTTCTGCTGTTTGAGGCCTTGCAATGTATTCTAAAAAAAAGTGATTGCTGGGAGCTTCTTCCATACTAAATTTTGTTAAACCGTGCAGAGCTCCATTAGATCCCCTACCACCTACCGTCCCAGATATATCATAGCTGTCACATCCAAACGCCCCCATATGTTCGTTTCCAGGATAACTTATTCCATGCTTAGATACTATTCTATTTTGCATTCCTACCGGAGGTATCCACGATACATAAAACCTACCGTCTTTGTGTGGCATAAACATTACTTTAGTATCCTTAATACCGTTCTCCCATTGGAAGTCACCCTTTGTGACTAATGCACTTGCAGCCATAGATTCATTGTGATCTATTTGCTGGTATATTTTTGTTAGATTAAATAAAGATTCTTTAGCCTCATCCCTAAAAGCGTGCTGCTCTGTTCTTGGGAACTGTCTATAAAATTCATTTAATCCATCTTGGTCATTTTTTAAACCTGCAACTTCATTATCCCAAAATTCAATAACCCCTTGCTTAATCGGTATTCCGTAAGGATCTTCTACTGGTTCTTCCGGTGTGTCGAATACAGGTAGTCCATAAGAATCAATGTATCCTTCGTAATTCCATTCCATAGGTATGAACAAAGAATATAATCCTGAAGCAGTCTGTCCATTGCTGTTTCTTCTCGTGACGTCTGACGCATAATATAATTTTTTAAAGTTATCTCCCCCTTTGTCCAAAGCATTACTAGTCGAACCCATCATACATTTGCCAATAACCCTACTACCTAATCTTAAACAAGTTTTTGTAACCCTCCAGTTGTTAAGTATATTATTAGGTCTTTCCCATTTACCTGATTCATCATGCACCAATAACTTTAGTTTCTCTCCATCGTAGGAGTTATCCCCCGTGTTTTTCCAGTCAATAGTAGTATCCAGCCCCTTGAGATCCTCTGGTTTTTCGTTAGAGTCCAACTTCCTTCTTGTAAGCCTTGAAGCGGGTATCCTATATGCAAGTTCAGTCTTCGGTCTGTCCATACCATCCTGTATGGGCTTAAAGAAAAACGGGTAGTTAACCGAAATTGGTACAACTTTATCGGTAAACATTTTCTTTGCGTCAGGTCCTGACTTTGAAAGTATGCCGTATCTTGAGTCTGTTGATATGGTTGCAAGGTTAACAATTTCTCCAGATGACATGAACGAAAACCCACTCCGTCTATTTTTAAGGTAGTCCATCCCAAAGCATCTATAATCGGCTTTACAGGCTTCCCAAAATATATAGAACAATCTATTTGATTCTCTAAAATCGGGTGGGCCAATATCAATCTTTGACCATTGCAAGTACATATAATGAGTGCCAGTAATGTAAGTAGTGTTACCCTTATTATTAAACCAAAATCCTTGGCTCCTCCTTTCAAATTCTTTTTCAATATAATCGTACCATTTTTCCTTAAAATCTTCAGGGTATTCCTCCCAATCAAAAATTGTTTTTATTCTAGCTAATTCTTTTGGATATCCTGTATGAGACCACTTCTTATCTTTAAAGTTATGAGTTTCAAACTCAGCAGGTAATGCTATCTTAAGATTTTGTATTTCATAAATCTCTCCTATCTTACCCGTTTTACTTATAATTACCATGTCATGATCTTCGTCATAACCATACTTCCAGGTCTTGTGCCTATTTTTCTTTTTAAGGGTTGAGGCTTTAATGTAATTATCCAGAACCTTATATAGGGTTTGTTCGTACATACTAATTATGTTTAGCTCTACCTTCCGCAAACCCCTTAAACTCACTCTTCTTCTTAGTGTCGTCTTTAGGCTTGTCGTTCAACATCTCTTCTTCTTCCTCAATTCTATTTAAAATTTCAAAAGCATCAAATATTGCTAGCTTTTTAGTTGCCGCAGCATTCTTTAACTTGTCTGCCGTTAAGTCGTCAGCTGAATCAATAATAGCCTCCTTAGCAACCTTTATCAACTCCTCAACTGCTCTTTGCCCAGCTTGGATTATATTCCTCTTCGTTTCCTTTACGTCCATGTTTCGCAACAATATTAATTAATTCCATACAATATAATAGTTCACCATCAATAATAAACTCAAATTCTGACGTAGGTCTGAAAGATACTAGGTCTTCTTCATTTATTCCAAAGGTAGCTAAACCTTTATTACCTATTTTTAATATGCCTACGAGTGGTTCTTCTGATTCCAAAGAAAATATATTGTAACTTACTAAGGGCTTTACAAAACAATAATTAAGATTAGCCTTATTTGCTCCGTATAGGTATATCTGCTCAGGTGAACAAGCATACATATCTTCTTTAATAAAACTTCTACTGTTTTTTTCGTTTCCTCTAATGTCATAAAACCTTCTAAATACGTTGTGGTGTACTATAACTTTGTCCCCCACTTTTATATTAGTATCTACAGCCAATGGCAAAGCCACCACTTCGGCAACCTTGCTCACGCTTTTAAATTCTTCAATTCTTGTATTGATTATAAGATCAACTTCGTCAACCTTAACAGTATTATTGTATCGACCCTCTATAGGTTTTACGATAAAATCGTGGATACTTTTCATTAATACTGCAAGTCATATTCGACTGAGATAGCCATATTACTATTAAACTTTTTCCAAGGAAGAATCTCGTCGCCTTTTTTTATATAGATGTTGTAAGAATTATCTTTCTCATCAAAAAGAATATTAGATATTTCGTGACCTCCGTATACTTGCTGACCAACAGCGTAGTGCATTGCATCATTTTTGTAATCAGAGCCTATACTGATTTTTCTTACAACACTAATCATTATTTAGCTTCTTCTTCCTCAACTTCGGTATAAGTCCCGTCATCAAGGTTAATGTTTACACGACCATACTTTTCTTCTAGTGTGGTTTTTGTTTCTTCGACTTCTTGATTTACATCAAGCATTACGCCCATTACTTCGTGCTTTCTAAGCTCTAGGGTTCCTATGTCTTGTTTAATTTGAGCAATTTTTGTTTGTTGCTCTCTAATAAGCTCTAGCTCCTCGTCTGTTATTCTCATTATATTTAATTTAATTTAATTACTTACTTATTATTATTACTCGCTTTTCGTTACTTTTCTGCACTACTACCATAGTAGTATGCAAATATGTTACTAATAACAACGCCTTCGATCATGCCCATTAAATGTACGAAGAGCTCATTATGCAAAACACCCTCTTCATAGACTACCGCATATATAATGAATAAAAATGAAACTAGGCCTACAATTCCGGTAAGCATCATCATAATGTCTTTACTACCAGTCTTTTTAACTTCTACTTCTCTGCTCCTCGCTGAATCCCTATCTTTAATCTCTAGCTCATACATTTTTTTTGCTTTTGCTAAAGCAACCTTTTTATCTTCGGGATCAATCTTATCATCTTTTTCAATAAGATTCTTTACAATACCTAATACACCTGCATCTGGCAATAAGTCACCAGCTATATCTAATATATGTGGTGCAGCATTGCCCAAAAATGCACCAAGCTTTGTATCCTTAAATTTTTTAGACATTGTATTTTGTATCTTTATATTTAGTTTTAGATTTTTTATATGCTTCTTTTTCCCAGGGGGAATTAGCCGGGCTGGCCATAGCTATCTTAGGATTACTCTTAGAATACTTTTTGCCTTTCCAATAAATGTTATTGTCATCATAATCTAAGTCACCTCGTGACATTTGATTAATATGAACTGACTCGTGCCTAATAACTTCCTTATGAAATTTAGGATCTAGCTTTTCATTTATTATAATGGTGCCATTGTTATTACTCTGTCCAAGAACGCCAGGCCCCAAGTCCGTTTCATAGACTGGGGCCGGTTCATTCTTATATGGAGGATTAGATAACTTAAATCCCACTACTAGGAGCATTTATTATTAGATCCAAATACATCTCCGGACGCTACCTGCTTTTTTATGGCTTTTCTCGCCTTACGCATACCCATCATTTTTGGACCACCAACGTCGCCTTTTTTCATTGCATCCTTCTCTCTATCTATAACCGGCATATACTTAAGGTCAGCACTCATATTAATACCGCTGTTACCTTTCATATGCTTGCCTATACAGCTTCCACACTGCATAATACCGCTTTTTGACATTTTGCTGTAGCCCATTGATGTACCAGCCATATTGATCATGCTGCTAATATCTTTGTCTAGTCTTTTCTTGCCTGCAGCGGAGGAATTCTTTTTATCCTTTTCATCTGCGGCAACCCTTATCATTTTCGCTTTTGCAGAATTATTATACCCTCCGGACATATTAATCATACTGCTAATATCATAATCCAGCCTTTTCTTGCCGGCTGCTGAAGCATTCTTCTTGTCTTTTTCGTCGGCCGCTACTCTTATCATTTTGGCTTTTGCTGAATTGTTGTACTTTTTTTTCATGACTTTTATTTACTTATTTATTATTAACAGTTCCATCTTCTTCTCGCAGCCCTGCCACGTTCGCTTTTCCAGCTTTTAGATCTAGCACAAAACGCTTTTCTACGCTTGGCCGGTTTACCTTCCGGGTCCAGCTTTGAAGGATCCTTAGTAACAGCAGTTTTTAATTTACTACCAGGATTATCTTTCCTATACTTTGCAGTTCCTTTTGCGGTCATTCCGCCTCCTGCCGCGGCACCTGTACCGGTTTTGTTTGCTTTATTATAATATCCTAAAGATTTTTTCTTCGAGGGAGCCGGCGGCTTGCTTTTAGCAAAGAACGGGCTTGATGGTTGAGTGTATGCCATTATATTATTGTATATCGTGTTCTACCGTGCTCTTTAAAAGCAGCTAGACATCTATTCCTATTCCGAGATGTATCTACGTAAGAGACGTGAATCCAATCAGGATTTTCTTCGTCACCAAACTCCCATATCATTTGATCAAAATCAAGATTGCTTTTTATGAACTCGTACATTTCGGCATTAGTTGCATGCCCATATGAATCATCTAAATCCATAGCCTGACCTCTACAATGCTGAGAAGTTGCACTGCCGCCCACGGATTTGTTTAACTCTGAAGAACGGAAGAAGCTATTAATGCGTATAGGGCCATCTACGTGGCTTCTAAGGGGCTCAAATATCTTTTCTGATAAAATACCCATACGATTAAGTTGGATCTCATCAGGAGTGTTATTTAAGTTCATTCGTGCAGCTGTCGCACTTCTTGTAGCTTCTTTATAAGATACGTGTTTACTTATCTTATCCATAACCTTTATTTTTTCTTCTTAGCCTTCGCTTTTAAGATTGCTTTTTTTAACGCTGGTGGAAGCTTATCCATTTTTTTGTCAACTACTACTTTTGTAGCTTTCTTTGCTACAACTTTTGCACCTGCTTTTGCGACTGCTTTTTTAACTTTTTTTGCTGCTTTCTTATATGGCATAATATTATTTTTTACTGTGGTTTTTATATTTTTTTGCGATTGAAATCCATTTAAAAATGGTGTATCCTATGGTTACTAATAACAAAAGTATTTTTAGTATTATCTCTAGATCAGACATAGTAACCATCATTACTAGCATGTTAGCTAGATATAACTTGAAGTCTCCCTCCCCCATTAATTCATGCCCATTCCGTCAGAGCCTTTAGCAATCTGCGATATAGGTCCTGGGATATAGGCCGGCATATTTTTAGCTAATAGCTGAATGCCATTTGCACCGCTACTAGAACCCTTACCTCTTGGCATACTATCCATATTTAATGGGCCATCCCATATTGCATCGGATCCTTGAGCCGGAGCATACATCCTTTTTGTCGTTACCATTTTTTTACTTTTCATAGCTTTTTATTTATACTAGCCCTCTGCTACTTGTAGTGCCAAAAATATTATTAGCTGCAGATTGGGTTCGTGGTGAAAAATTTGTATTAGTTGCTTGTACTAGTGGATCGATAGTAGGTGCCACAGGGACTATTGGCGGAATTGTAATTTCCGGATTGGCTTCCTCTTGCACGGCTTTTGCTATGCTATCTGCTCCTGCCAGTCCCATTTCAAGTTCATTCATAATAATTATTTATATTGATTTATCGTTATTAACGTTTTTAATTGATTTTATAAGAACTTTGTCAGAATATTTTTTACCCTTCATTATAACATTCCTTTTTGTACTGGTTGGAATGTCTTCTTCCCCCAACATTATGCGATATATTCTATTTATTAACTGCTTGCCTTTGAAAGAAACCTTATACACATTACTTTTTGTAGTTGTTCTGTTTCTTTTAGCAAACACATTTATCCAGTCATCCGCTTTTAATCTTGCCCATCTTCTATTATCCCAACTGTAAGAATAAGCTCCATCTATAAAATCAAGTCTGTTAAAAAGGCCAATGCAGTCTAGGTAAATTAATAACTCTAGATCTGCACTAGGAAGTCCATTGTTTTTGCAAGCCCACTGCCTGATAATGCGGTAGTGCTTTAGTAGACTTAAACTCTTTATATCATTGGCCTCTAAACGCTTCATAAAATAACAACAACGTCGAACTCTTTAATAACCTTGTAAATAACCTTATCAACCTCCATATCAAACCCTGCGTGTCTGTCGTAGTATATGGTATCTCCATCCTGTACTCCTTCAACTAATGTTCCTATGGTTTTTACTTTTGCCTCTCTGTATCTTATATCATCTCTGTGGCTCTCTCCTAAGATTAAACCGCCCTTTGTAGATACTTCGTTTTCTTTTACAGGCTCTATCAACATATATCTTCCTACTGCCTTCATTATGCTCTTAAGTTATTAATTACACAATCAGTTGCTAATATTGTATTAGCCACAGATGCCGCATTCTTCAATGCACTCTTTGTAACAAGTAGTGGGTCAACTATTCCAGCTTCAATCATATTAACAATTTCTTCTGTTATCACGTTTATTCCTAAACCTTCTTCTGAATTTACAAGTTCCATTTTAACACCAGCGTTGCCCATTATCGTTTGGAATGGCGCTTTTATAGCCTTTAGCAATATTGCCTCTCCTACATTCTTAGATTTAATCTTGTCACTAGCATTAAGTAAAGCAATACCTCCACCTGGAAGTATACCCTCTTTAATCGCCGCCTTAGTCGCACAGATTGAATCTTCGACTCTGTCAGCTTTTTCTTTTAATTCAACTTCCGAATTTGCACCTACCTTAACAACTCCTACCTTGCCTCCAAGTCTGGAAAGTCTTTTCTCAAGTAAGTGTTTCTTGCCATTAATCTTTGTGATCTTTAATTCTTTCTTAAGCTGCTTGATTAAGTCTTTAACGTCATCACTCATCCCGTCTACTTGAATGATTGTTTCGTCAGATGTTGTTATTGATTTCAAGCACGTTCCTAAGTGGCTTACATCAATCAGGTCCATATCGTCACCAAGGTCTTCGTTTATCACTGTAGCCCCCGTTAGTACCGCAAAGTCTTGTAGCGTCTGCTTCTTATTAATACCGTAATCAGGTGCGTCAATAATATTTGCCTTGATGTTTCC
>Ga0308008_1000535_pt1 | contig 15100 bp, 24 predicted proteins | sample Neamet125_FD_203140 | JGI IMG/M metagenome (GOLD analysis project Ga0308008, IMG submission 203140) | Marine microbial communities from water near the shore, Antarctic Ocean - #125 | ecosystem: Environmental > Aquatic > Marine > Unclassified | place: Southern Ocean | collected 2014-07-24
AGTGTGTTGTTGCGGATGTGCGCCACGCCAACATCAAGATCGCTGATAGTAGGACGGGCTAGATTTTGAGGCTGGAACAGACGGCCAGCCCAGCGTCCGGTGCGGTTAGCGCCATAGAACTGGAGTGTTCCGCGAAGACGCCCATCGACGCAAGTTCCCACCGCTAGTGTGGAATACTTCTTAACACTGGTCTTGTCGGCTTGCTGTCGGATTTGCAATAAGCGTCTAGCGCGAGGTGATATGTCGTCTCGCAGTAGCACGGCAGCAACATCGGCCTTGGCCAGTGAAGGCATTGCAAGCCCTTCATGTTCCTCAAGGTAGTTAACTAGTTTGGTGACTGCTGCGCTGTTAGCCAGTAAGCCGTTTGTTAAACTGACCAGTTCAGCAGTTAGCTGTTGCTTTTCTACTGCTACACGCTGGATTGCTAGGGCGACTGTGTCTAAGTCAATCGGCATTCCACGATCATTAATCTCTTGATCCAGATGCCATAAGTCCATCTCATGGTCAACATCGTTAATGTCAGGCATAAGCTTCCAGATGGTGCGCATCGCCTCAACGTCTTGGCCACAGTATTCAATAAAGCGCAGCCACTCTGCGGGGTGTGTAGTCTTGTCGTACTTAAACGCTTTGTGGTTAGTTGGTGCTGGTTTGCAGAACTTCATAACCAGCTTGTGGCCGTCACTCATTTTTGCTTGATCGTCAGATAAGCCCAATGCTTGGCCTAGTTGGGCGAGGGAGCCAGGTAGCCCCAACGTATAGGCTTTGACCATACTGTCGCGCCAGCGGTGCATAGGCAGTTTAATATCAAGGGTGTGTTCAATGATGGGTCTGTCAAACATACTGTTGTGGGCTAGAACAAGATGGTTGTCATCGTCTAGCGCGTCACTTAAATCTTGGGGCATCGGTGTGCCGGTGGTCACGTCCCATACTTGAGAGGGAGCATCATCAATCGCGTAGCCGAACAAAGTTACACGGGTCGTAGGGTCTTGCGCGTAGCGGTAGCCGCCACACTTCTTTAACTCGCACTCAGAGTACGTTTCCGTGTCAATATATAGCATCCGATAATCTCTATTTAGTAAAAAGAGGTGGGGCGCTCACCAAATGAAAAATGAGCGCCCCGCGTTTAGGTGCGTCGCAAGGAGACAACGCCGCACCCGAACTCGGTCTTAGCTAAAGATTTCGTCATCCTCCGCGATGACATCGAAGTCTTCTGTGGTGGAACCGCCACCCCCGAATGCTTCGCCTTCCCGCACAAACTGTATTCCTTCAAGAGAGAAGTTAATGCGCTTCCCATAGGCGTTGTCCTGCGCCCAAGGCTTAACTATGGCGTTGACGTAGCATCCCGCATAGGGCTTTCCGTCATCCTCGACAAGTGCTGATAAGTCTTTGTCTTTTAAGACTGGTCGCTTCGTGTTAGAAGCATTAAAGAACACTGTGCCTTCTCCAAAGCCGTCTAGGTCTTTTTCTTCGCCGTCCCGTAAAGGACGCTTTAATGAAGATGGAATTTTCTTGTCCCACTTAGCTACCGCTGTCTTCTCGATTGCCTCTTTCAACATCTCCATTTGAGGATGGTCTTCATCCATAATGAAAGTTGCTGAGAACTTCTTAGTCTGCCCTTCGGCAAAAGCTGAAGCGTTGAAGATTTGTGGGAATGAAATTCTTACGTTTTGTACTTGCATGGTCGGTACTCCTAATTACTATTAATAATATCGAACTCTAAAGCGGGGGTAAGCGCAGGGCGCTTGTCCGACTCCGGTGCGATGGTGGGTTTACCTGCTGGGCGGCTCACGTCATCCGCGAACAACTCAGCAAATTCTTTCTTGCCTACTAGCTTCTCGGCTTGCGCCACAGTGACTAGCTTGCGCTGCCAAACATCATCCTCGTCCAATGATGCTGCCAGTTTGTCTGATACTGCTTTTTCATCAGCCCAGCGGCGAACTGAACGCCCCTCGACCATCTTGTACCCTGGCACGTCATGGCCAAGTTCAAGCGCTTCATACGCTCTATGCTGTACTGCCTTAGTCCATTGCTCTAATAGCTTTAGATTTGGCAGGATCTTCTCACCAATCTCAGCAAGCGTTAGCGTGTCAACTTTCTCGATGATGTCGAGATTGTCGAACTGGCTCCCAATGAGTTGATGCTGGTGGTCAGCTAAAGCGCGACAGTTACCTTTGTTTAAGCACCAGCTACACTGCTTCTCGCCAGCGTTAAAAGCGGCGTTAGGCTTTAGTGCAGCAGCAGATGCAATCTTTACGGTTTCACCGAAGGCCAGTAGCTCGTCGCGGGTAATGACCCACTCAGGGAAATGATTCAAGCGCGGCTGGTAAATACCAATCACTATCTCGTCAATCTCTGTGTAGATTGCATACTCTTGAAGAGCGCCAAGGGCGTACATCATGGCCTGTTCATTAGCTTCCGCCTCGACCTTGACTCCTTTGCCGTATTTAAGATCGCCTACATACAAGCGCTTGCTACTGGCATCGAGTGTCACGGCATCGGCAGTGCCGAACGAATCCTGCGCATACTCACGAAGGTCAAGGCGTACTTCAATATCGAGATTGCCTTCCAGTTTGTGGATGCGATCAACGTATTGCTGTACGAACATGGCCATCTCGTCATCGACAGTAAATCCGTTAAAGACATTGTCAATGTAGTGAGCAGCAGTTGTCGTCGGGTTGCGTAAAACCGTCTCAGCCAATTCGTGGGCTGCTGTGCCTTCTTCAGCATGAACGCTTGAGGTGTCTTTGATGTCACGACAAGCTTCAATCGAAGCAGGGCATCGCAGCCAGCGGTGAGCAGACGAAGGAGATAGCTTGGCATGGGCGCGTTGCTCATGCGTTTCGACCAGTTTTAATTGGTTCACGCTGCCCCCTTCTGAAGCTCCATATGGATAGCTTCAATGAATGCAGCACGTTTGTCGGCTGGGATGCCGCTTGCAGTTTTGCTATCGAATTGTTCCAGAAGGCTAAACAGTACCTTTCGATCAGTAATCGCTTTCATCTCAGAGATGACTTCGTTTACTTCGGGGACATTAGCGGCAACACAAGCAGCAGCAATCTCAGAAGCCATGCGAACTGGGGTGGTGGGTTCAACCTTAACAGCGGCAGGTTTAACTGCCTTAACTGCTTTAGACTTAGGGGCGACAGTGTCTAAGGCGCTAATTACTTTAATTAGCTCCTGTACGCTATCATTCAACTGGGTTATACTCGATTCCAGTGTCATCTCAAATTCTCCTTTGGTGGGTTAGTTTGCCGATACGCTACTGCCCCAGTACACCTTGTCCGTGTTTCTGGGGCAACCACCCTACTCATTCTAATTCCCCAGATTCAGCAGCAGCCACTAAGAGTGCGGTGCTTTCATCCATGTGGTCTTGGAATAAATTCTTTAAGTTCGTGATGTTCTTCATCAAATCGACTGTCTTGTCATTCGCAAAAAGTAACTCAAGCTCTGACAAAATACATTCATCTTTTAATGATTTCTGAATGACGGTATCAATGTCTATTGAAACGCCTCTAGCGAAGAAGCCTTCGCCGTTATACAGCTTATGCTGAAACGCTCCAGCGATAGCTTCAGACGCATCACCTGCGTCGATACTATGCTGTGTTAGGGCGATGATGGGTGGGTTAAGTGTCATACATTCTCTCCTATTAGCTATTTAATACACACCCGTGTGTGGCGTGTAATCCAACTCTTGGTGGGCTGGTAGAGAACAATATAGTTAGGTTGACACTGTAAGTCAACCTTATAATCATTTATTTGTGAATTAAATGTTGCGCATAAAAAAACCCGCCAATGAGCGGGTTATGTTTTGAGCAATTAAAAATTGCTGTTAGCTGGATCTAAAACTGGCTTGATAATCAAGTAGCTCCTTTGGCCAGCGCTTCTCACCGTCTTTGAACTGTGGATCAATTATAAGATTGGCTATACTTTTCACATCTTCGCTGTCTCTAATCGCTACTTCGATCCCAAGCATACGGGCCTGGTGGGCAAACGAACTGGCGTCATCTCGTTCTTTCTCACTCGCTTGAGGGTGAATAAGAACTAGCTGGTATCGCCTCTTTTCTGCACCGTTCATTTCGTCCAACCTTTTGGCCATTTGGAAATTCCATAATAACTGCGGCAGGGTGTCTGAGTTGCGGGGTGTTTTGTTTCGATATATGTCAACAACCAAGGCGATCCTTGAGTCAATGAAATCAAAATCAAACTTAATAGGTTCGTAGTCGTATCCAACCGTGATAAGAAAAGGAGAATCAAATCCTTTATCAAAGTCAGGCTGTTCATCAAGAACAAGTTTCTTAACATCACTCATAAAGCTAGTGCTGCTAGGGGTTTGCTGGGTTGTGAGGCTATCTACTATAGCTCCGTTAAGTTCTGGGCCACCTTCTTGGCTCTCGCCAGAGATCCAGTCTGGGTTTACTTTTAATATATCACTCATTTTTATTATCGAAGACCTTCCTATTTCCGATCTTCGTTCGGCGTCACGATTGAGCCAAGCGGAGACGGCGGCGCGAGTCACCCCCATCTCTTCCGCAAGCTGGGACTGGTTCATGCCGATGGTTTGCATTAAATACTTGACTCGTAAATACGGCTCAAGCGTTGAGTTATGTGTTTCCATAGTTGTATTTGTCTTACTCATTTGGTGGGCCTTGCTGTTCGGAGTCTTCTGCAAATTTCCCACCCATTAGATTTTGTTTTTGAACGATGCAATCGCCCGACGACACTGAATGCTTTGGTAATAGCTTTGACATGTGATCTATAAAAGTTATAAACCACTTCCATATGCCATCTTCAAGCATATACGCCAGCTTTTTGCATCGCATTTTTGCGAAGTTAAAATTAGTTGTCATTATCTTGTTACCTTATTTATTGGGGACACTCACTGCCCTCCCAAGCTCCTAGCGTCATTGCCATAGTTTGTGATGTCCCAGGATCAGTATGCAAGTTTTAGTTGACAAAAGTCAAAGACTAATTTAATTAATTAGTTGACATCGGTAACATTTACTTGACAAAAGTTTCTGTCAATCTCAGAATCCTTGATTGACAAACCCACCAAAACTTTAAATATCAAGGACTTGATGTGAACACTACTCAAAAGAATTTATCAATCGCCACACTTCGATTAGCTATCGACGAAGCTGGCGGCATTTCCGCACTCGCAAAACTAATGCCTGACTCCCCAACTCGACAAGCCGTGGACAACTGGACGAAAAAAGGACTACCCGCCAAACGCGCTGTTCATATTGAAGTGGCATTAAAAGGTAGGGTTCGCCGCCAAGAGTTACGCCCAGACTTATACGTTTGAAAGGGGACAAGACTGTGATGACAAATTTCATGGGCGACTTCGGCCCGATGCTAAACGACAATGGCTATAACATTATTCCTGTAGCCAAGGGAACTAAGCGTCCAGCGCTTTCCAACTGGTCACGAATAAAATCAACTCAAGAACTTATTAAGTCATGGGACGCAGACGCTTCAATCGGTCTAACGACTGGCGAAGTAGTGGCGATAGACATTGATTGCTATGACAAGCACGTCACGAACGCGATTGTTAAATATTGCAATCAGAATATCGGTAGGGGATTAGCCCGTATAGGCAAAGCGCCAAAGGCTCTTCTTCTATTTCGCACAGACACGCCGATGTCTAAGTCAGTCTCCACGAAGTTCAGCGACCCAGACGGCAACACTAACTGCATTGAGATACTGGGCAAAGGGCAGCAGCTTGTCGCCTACGGTATCCACCCCGACACACAACAAGAATACCGCTGGCCTAAAGCTTGCCCTTATACCGTACCAGTAGAAAACTTGCCTACTATTAATGCTGAGCAGATTACTAAGCTATTCAGCTTCTTCGACGACACAGCACCTTCTAAGTGGCAGCGAAGTTCAACCAGCGCTGCACTTCAACAACCCGCAGCAAATCAGGACAACGTCCTAAACTTTGAACACATGAGGCAGCCCACGGGATTATCGACAGCAGAAATTCAACGTCACCTATCGCACATGGACGCAGAGCCTTACGACGAATGGCTCTTAGTTGGCCAAGCGTTACATCACGAATTCGATGGCGGTTACGATGGCCTGACTCACTGGGTTGACTGGTCTTCTAACGCTTCGTCTTATGATGGGCATGAGTTACTTGAATCGAAGTGGGAATCTTTCTCTGCGCTAAGAGATGAAGCTGTCGTCACCATGCGCACCGTCATCGCAACAGCGCAAACACGCACTAAAGAAGTGAAGCAGCAAGTCGCTGTAGCTCAAGCCGATACGTTGATAGCCTCAAAACTCCCATCGCTAGACCTCGAAAACCTAGCAGTCCCCGAACGTAAGTGGGTGTTAGGCAATCGTCTCTTGGCTGGATACATCACAGCGATGTTCGCACCAGGGGGAGTGTCAAAGTCGATGTTCAGTATGATTACGGCAGCATCTATTGCTACTGGTAGGTCACTCACCGGTGAGACTGTACACAAGCAGGGCAAGGTCTGGCTCATCAATAACGAGGACGACACTGATGAACAGCTTCGCCGCTTAGCTGGTATCGCAACTCATCACGGCATCCCGTGGAAAACACTTCAGCAAAACCTACTACTCACTTGCGGTTACGGCAACCCCTATATAGTCGCGCATGAAGGCCCAGATGGCGTCATCGCGCACCCCAACGCTGAGAAGATAATCGCTGAAGCTTTAGCCAACAACATCGACTTCATTGTTTTCGACCCCTTCATTACTGTGCACGACACCGAAGAGAATGATAATGGTGCAATCCAACAAGTCGCTAACGTCTTAAAGCACATCGCAAAGGAGACGGGCGCTGCGATTGAGGTTGTTCATCATACAAAGAAGGGCGGTGCTAAGACCGACTCAGAAACCCATGCTGGCGATGTGGAGTCAGGCCGTGGTGCTTCTTCTCTTAAAGACGCGTGTCGAATTGCTACTACTCTGGCTAGGATGGCCCCCAAAACTGCCGACAAGTTGGGGATTAACTACGAGGATGAAGGCCGTTTCTTGGTCAGGCTGGATCACGGCAAGGGTAATTTCTCTGGCCCACCGGAAGGTGCGTCATGGTTTAAGCAGGTATCCGTTCAGCTTTCCAATGGCGATACGGTAGGCGTCCATGAAACGTTCGACATTACTGAGCTAGTCGATGAAGCTAAGCAGCGCGATGTCGAGCGTGACAGACAACAAATCAAACAAACCCGTTTAGACATCTGCGAAACAATCCCGATGGGCGAAACGGATCTTCCTGTACTTCTCGGCAATCTTGAAGCCATTTGGGGTAAATCAAAAGACACTCGTCGTCGCTATCTTATGGAAGCTTTGGTATTGGATGAAGCTGTTCGAGTTACTGGGGCCGATAATCTCCAGTACGACATCGTTTTAGTCAGCGCTTTATTTAAGAATGGAGCCTTGTTAGTGACCAAGGAATTAGCGTGATCTGGTGTTGCACGGCGTTGCAAAAACGTGTCGTACAACACGAGATTATTTGCAACACGAGATTTGGTGTTGCATGTTGCACGGTGTTGCAAAATGGAGCATGCAACACGGGAAAGTTAATGGTGGCGGGGGTTTCAGCGTTTTGGAGTTGGTGTTGCACGGTGTTGCAAGCACTTTTATTTGCAACACGGGCTAAGTTATTGATTTATAAGAACATCTGGTGTTGCATCTGTTGCACCCCTATAGGGGGTTATATGTTTGCAACACCACCCCATAAGTGGAAACCCGTTCGGCATTAAGTTTGCCGGATTACTGGGTTCACCAATGGTAGATCAAAACTAATATCAATTAATCAGAGGGCAAGCTGATGGGTTCAATCAGAAAGTTTATTTGGAGAATTATTTGGCTGTTCAGTTTTTGTACACTGGGAATTACTGTCATATATAAAGATGGTGTTGTGATTAAACTTGAAAGTATTTGGGGTGAGGTTAAGGACAATTTGGATGCCCCTTTGGACAGTGTAGTTAAAACCAAAGTTGATTCTGATTACTGGGATGCTAAATAAATGATGCAATCAAAAGTTTTAGGAGAAGGCACGGTGATGATGATGGATAGTTGGTCGAGGTGGGCGAGGTCTATGGATTCTTATTCTGCGCTTTGGTATCCATCATCGTCTCCAGAGTCCAGGCTATCTGTTGATTCAAATCTTTGGGAGGCAACACCAGTAACTACTCCTGTTATTATTGCTGACGCGGAGAGGGTTGAGGCTGCGGTTCAAGTCGTAAGGCGTCAGGATATGCAATTAGCTCAGTGCTTAAAATACAGATGGGTCTATGAGTTCTCAGGAAGGCGTCTAGCGAAAGAACTGGGTACAAACCGCACCGATGTATGGCCTCTCGTAGAACGCTCTGAGATGGCGTTACAGGGCGTTCTTTGGAGCAGTGAAGATTAGCTAAATTTAAAGACGATTAAAAGGGACGTGTACACGACCCATGTACACGCGTACACGACCCATGTACACGCGTACACGACCCGTGTACACGTTAAGATCATTGATTTATATCAATATTTATTTATTGTTCAGACATAAAAAAAGGGGCATAGGAATAAATTACTCCCATACCCCTTTTTCAGTCAGCTTTCGTTTTTTCAGTCAGCTTTCGTTTTTTCGCTGGCCTTTTCTCGTTCGGAAACGAGTTCAGCGGCGTAAGTTCTGATCTTGGGTACGTCGTCTGGGTGCGCCCAGAACTTAGCCTGTTTCATCCCTTTAGCCTTGAGCCGGTCAACATACGCAGCTTGCCGCGATGCACCGGTGTAGTCGTAGTTGTTTTTAGCTGTCATTTCAACTTCTCTTCAACGTACTTGGTAGCCCGTCGCACATCTATTTCAGTCAGTCTTGATTGCATATCCTCGGCCATCGTTAGCGCTTGTGCCGACTTTTCCTCGTTGGGAGCGGTCACTGCAAGTTCTAGTGCTAAGCACAGCGCTTCAAAATCGTTCGTTGGTTTATTCATTTCAACTTCTCTTTCTTCATCGTTTCTTCGTTTCATCTCTGCCTCAAAGAAAAAAGGATCGTATGTGGAGAGCGGCCCTAACCCTATTTTAACATCGGTATCGTGATAATACTTATGAGCGCAGTTCCTGCATAAATTACTGATTAACTGGTTCATTTCATCTTCTGTTTCGCTGTTTAAAGCCTCTCCCAGCCTTTCATAGATATACATTGTGTCTATGCTTGATTTACTCATTGTTTGTCCCCCCCAGGTGATCCATAGCTTCTCCTTGAAAGTCACCAAAAATGTGAACGTTATTTTCAATGTATTTATCCAGCGCAATTTCAACGTTAGCAAAGCCTTTGAACTCTTTTGCTTCATCAACAGTCAAAAAGTGGCAGTCACTAAGGTCATGCCCAATGGCTTCTTTTGCTGCAACAATTTCGCTGTCAGCATCTTTTAAAGAGTAGCATTCCGTCTGACCTGACCATCCAATAACCGTTACCTGTTTATCTTTCTTTAAAATATCGTTGTATTCGTCGGGTATTTCATCGCCAAAACAATCAACAGCATTTTCCATCGTCCACTCTTCATAGCAAAAGTCGTGAACCTCATATGCTTTTTGGATTAAATCAGCCTCGTCCAGCGCCCTCCAGATCATTACTCGTCCAGAGTGTGGCACTTCAACTATTATTATATCGTTCATTGGTCATCTACTCCCTTAGCTGTTCAGCCATTCATCATAAGTTTTTAATGGCCGACCTGTAAAGGTATCGTTGCCATCGCTATCGCCAGCGCAAGACAGATATATCTGATACTCGCTGTCGTTTGTTCCCCGTGCCTGAGTCTGCCAGCTTTCGTTATATGTTAATTCCATAGTGTTCTCCTAATAGTTAAAACCAGTAAGCTTTCGGATATATGCTAGTCGGTCTGATACATATTCGACTGCAAAAGACTGCGTAAATGGGCAACCACAACAATCATGCTCATGGTTGCAGCGATATGATTGTTTACTGCAAACTAAATCAAAATACCTCACACAAGCTACCAGTTTATCTTCGTCTTGTGGGATCGCCTTGTCATGCTCGACTCGCCATATCGTCGTTGCTGCCTCGTCAAATTTGGCCGGCTTTTCCTTGTAGCGGTTAATAGTCATGCCCTCAACTGGTAGCTCAGTTTTGTACTCTTCTGTCGGGTCGTATTGGTAGCATAATTCCATAGTGTTCTCCTTTGGGGCTTTCGCCCCAGTCGGTGGGTTAGTTTTAATGACGGAGACGACGACAAACAAAACCGCCGCGCCGGCCTACTCTTAGTCGGTAATCTGGAAAGTCTGGGTATCCCAGTATTTCCTCGTCGCCGTCGGCCTCGCCTAAGTAAATGTGGCCTACTGGGTTTGGTTCCTGCCACTGGCTGGCATTGCGTAGTTTTTCAAGGTCAGCTATAGCCGCAGTTAGCGACGGGTAGTTAGTAGCTTTTACTGGGAATGGGCTTGCGTACCCCTCTGTAAAGTATCCGAATACTTTCATGGTCTAGTTCTCCTTGGGGCTTTCGCCCCAGTCGGTGGGTTAATATCCAATTGCGTTTAAATAACCGTCAAGTTCGGTTGCGTCTACCTTCGTTAAATTAATAACTACCACGCCATCGAGCATGGTTATTGCAACTGTGTCGCCGTCTCCTGCTAGACTCTTTAGCTTACTGATAGATACCCGTCTATCGCCGCGTTTAGTTAGGTAGAATTTGATCTTGCAATCTTCCCCGCCAAAATGTTGGGCGTCGATTACAACACCGTTTTCGCCTCCCTTTTCTAGTTGGGTAAAGTCAACACCGTGGGCGAAAGCGAACCGGCGCACCGTCGCGTTAGCGTCGATGATGCACTTGTCTAACATCGTAAAAGTCAGGTCAATAGTTGCTGTGGGTTGGGGTAATCTTGATACATTATTCATCGGTAAAACTCCTGTGGGGCTTTCGCCCCAGTTGGTGGGATTATCGCGCAGTTATGCGCTTGTTTTTCATCATAAATTTATGAGCGTCTTCGATTACGTCGTTAATCGTTTCTAGCTCAAACATGACTCCAATTTGTTCGTCGGTCAGCGCTTTGGCTGCGTGTCCAGCGGTTAGCGCTTTTTCTATGTCGTATTCAAACTCCCTTAGATACGCGTCTGTCGTTTTACTAATCAAAATATTCTCCTTTGGGGCTTTCGCCCCAGTCGTTATGGTGGGTTATGGTGGGTTAAATTGAGTCGTACGCAGCTTTGATAGCCACGGCAGATAGCCAGATAATAAAAGCCCATATTCCAAGGTGTCCGTTTTTAATCGCCTTAAAAAGCTTCATTTGTTTAGCTCGTCCTGTAGCGCGTTTATTTCTTTTCCCATAGTGTTAAAAAGCACCATAAGGCCGGTAATCATCGCGCATTTATCAGCGTCACCCATACTGTGGGCGATCTTCATACCGTAGCTGGTAGCGCCTTCGATACTGTCGTATGTTGCGAAAACTGGTACTGTTTTAATCGGTTGAGTATTCATGGTTATTGACCCTCGTAGTCTTTGTTAATTTTATAAAACGTTTCGTCTGATTCTTTGCCAGCCTCAGAAATAAAGCCGCGCTTTATCCCTTCGGCTAATAGTGCGTCTTCGTCTAGTTCAAAATTAAACGCCGGCGCGAACCTCATAAATAGGTCTTTTGATGTTATGTAATCGTCCATCGTTAAAACTCCTTGGGGCTTTCGCCCCAGTTGGTGGGTTTATTTTTAAAGTGATGCTGGGCTGTGAACTACTGGGAAGCCGTCGACCTCTGCTATAACTGTGCAAATATCGTAGCCTTTAACCTTCTTTCTAGTGGCCTTTTGAAAACGCGCCCTAGCTTTCTCTTGCGCTTCGTATGAGCTGGCCGCGTGTACTTCTTCGCGGTTTTGATTCCAGAAACAAATATATCCGTTCATAAATTACCCCGTTACATTAATTATTTGAAACATTGCCAACACGGTCACAATCGACCATGCAAGCGCAAACACAAAACCACAAAAAACCATTGATTTAATAATGCTTCCACCCAGTAGTGAAAGTTCTTGTATTAGTTCTCGTTTGGTTTGTCTGTTCATTAGATCAATACCTCTTTTAAAAGGGGGCTTTCGCCCCAGTCGTTAACGTCTGTTAAAAATAATCGTTATCAATACAGTTTTGAAAATAAGCGGGATATTCTTCGCTCACTTGTGCGCGTGTAATTCCGTAGTCTTCTAAAGCCTCTAAAGTGGTGGATATGTCATTTGTTATCTGTGCTTCATAATTCCCTAACTCTCTGTGAATAATGGCCTTAATACCATTGTCTGATATGTCTTGCTGTATACCCTCAGCAATAATTGACTCAAGCCCTTTAAGTATCTTGGAAGCGTTCTCTTTTGGGGCTATTAGGCCCATCCCAAGGGACACATAAGAAACGCCTTCTTGTGTCTGTTTGTCTAGCTGTTTCTCACCAAAGGCAAAGAAAGCTCCGTTATCGTTTAGTAGTTTTGTTTGGTTTTCGCTGGTGTAATCGCTTAAATAATTCATCGTTAAAACTCCTTCGGGGCTTTCGCCCCAGTAATTAGATTAATAAGTAGCTAAGCGGCTTTTTAGTTGTCGCTTGGTGCGGTTAACAATTAAGCTCATAAGCTCAGCGCGTCGGCTGGACATGCGGGAGTCGTACGGGGTGCAAACTGTCCCAGTAGAAAGGGGCATTTTTAGCGGGTGGTTGTTTGTCTTATTCATGGTTAACGTTTCCTTTGGTGGGATTTATTGTGGGGGCCATCGCTGGCCCCAGTCGTTGGGTTAGTTTTTCCAGTTGTGATAATTGGCTAAGTAAACGTCGCAATGGTCGCCTATCTCATAGTCTCCATCTTCAATGCCTTTGACGCTTTCCCACATATCATAACGACACTCAAACCAAACGGGCCGGTCGCCAGCGTCAACAATACATTGATCTATAACCGCCTTAGAAACGTAACCCTCGCCCTCGTATATAGTGGTTACATCGCCGCCAATAGTTTGCTTTCGTATCTCCCAACCTTGGGACATAACTATTGGCCAGTCTGAATAAGCGATAACTTGCGCTCTTACCTTGCTTCTTTCTGCTGCTATTTCTTGCAATAAAGTCATGGCTAAAACTCCTTTAATAATTAAAGTCTAAAAAAACGGTGGTATTTGGGTTTAAAAATACTTCTCTGTTAATGTCTTCAGCATCTGAACAACATATTGAAGCGGGGCCGAATGAGTCCTTGCGGTTGAAGTGTTCCCGAATAAAAACGGTTTTAGAATCTAGCTTGCGCTTGAATAGTTCACCCTTTTTGAGTGCTTTTAAAGTAATGGTTTTACTCATGGTTAAAACTCCTTGGTTATATATGACCCTAGCTATCGCGGGGCCGTGGTTAATTATAACCGTTACGAACTGACGGTGTACAGCTATTTATAAGTAATTACTTAATAAACTGCCAATTTGGCAGTGCTTCGCCCCAGTAGCTGTGTTCTAATCCGGTCAAATACCAAACTAACCACTTAACCCGCTCCGGCGGGTTTTGTCGTTTTAGGAGGGCCGCACAATTGCCGCCACTAGATACAATGGGACAGTTAAAGAACCACCAATGGGAGACCGCCGCGCAGGTGTTCGTTGCTACTGGCAACAAAACCGAGGCATATAGACAGGCCGGTTATTCTACAAACATGACGGACAAAGCTATAAGCACCAAGGTTCAGAGAGTATTTAATAACGGGGCGGTATTGGGTAGGGTGGCTGAACTACAAGCGGAGCAAGCAAAGCTTCACGCAGTCACCGTTGAGAGCCTGACCGCGCAGCTTAGGGAAGACCGCCAGCTTGCATACTCTGTAAAAAACCCTTCAGCGGCAGTATCGGCGGTAATGGGCATGGCTAGGCTTCACGGGCTAGACAAACAGGTACTATCTGCTGACCCAATCAACCCGCCCAGCCTGATAAATATAGCGATAGTCGACAACACAGCTAAACGCCTCAATGGTTAACGTTAAAAGCCTTGATCTAACACTCGCAGCGCCCTTTGAGCCATTATTAAAGCCTTGCCGGTATAAGGTGGTATATGGTGGCCGTGGCAGTGGAAAGAGCTATTCCATAGCCATGTTGTTAGTGCTTGCGGCGTATAAAGAGCCATTACGCATACTCTGCGCGCGTGAAATACAAAAGAGTATTACTGACTCAGTCCATCAGCTTTTAGTCGATACGATTGACCGGCTTGGCTTACTTGGACACTTTGAAGTGCAGAAGACCCAGATACTGGGGCGGAACGGTTCGCGGTTCTTGTTCGAGGGTTTAAGGTCTAATATCTCCAAAGTTAAGTCGATGGAAGGCATTGATCGCGTATGGATCGAAGAGGCTGAGAGTGTCACTAATGCTAGTTGGGATACGCTGATACCTACTATCCGGAAGGATAATTCAGAAATATGGGTCAGCTTCAACCCATTAGATGAAATGGACGCAACATATCAGCGTTTTGTTGTTGAACCGCCCCCAGGCTCTTTTGTAGTTAAAGTTAATTACGATCAAAACCCATGGTTTCCTGAGACGCTAGAGGCTGAAAGGTTACACCTCAAAGAAAAGAACGCAGCGCTGTATGCCCATATATGGGAGGGTGACTGCTACGCCAACAAAGACGGTGCGTATTTTGCTGAACATATCATCAATAAGCAGATAAGCACCATCCCAGTAGATAGAGCATTACCGGTTAACACAGCTTGGGATCTGGGCATAGCAGACGCAACAGCCATATGGCTGTTTCAGGTGCAAGGCAAGTCTGTACGGTTTGTATCTTACTACGAGTCTAGCGGTGAGGGTATACAGCACTACCTCGATGCACTGGCAGCGTATAAAGAAGAACATGGCATCCAGTGGGGTCATCACATAGCGCCCCATGACATACGAGTAAGGGAGTGGTCAACAGGTCAAAGCCGTCAAGAGATGGCCGAAAACCTTGGTATAAACTTCGAGATCGCACCAAGTCTGCCGATTATTGATGGCATTGAATCAGTTAGACGCCTATTGCAGTCAGCATGGTTCGATGAAGAGAACTGTAGTGCTGGTATCAGGTCACTGCGGAACTACCGCAAAGAGTGGGACGATAAGCGCCAAGCATACAAGACTAAACCGCTACACGACTGGACTAGCCACTGTGCCGATG
>Ga0308008_1000536_pt1 | contig 15085 bp, 12 predicted proteins | sample Neamet125_FD_203140 | JGI IMG/M metagenome (GOLD analysis project Ga0308008, IMG submission 203140) | Marine microbial communities from water near the shore, Antarctic Ocean - #125 | ecosystem: Environmental > Aquatic > Marine > Unclassified | place: Southern Ocean | collected 2014-07-24
ATAAAATAGCGACCTGAAGTCTACCTTCGGCACCAATGGAAAGTCGCAACCCGCATCATGGACAGAATCAAATTAGCATTTGAGGATCGATTTTGTCCGTCACATACCGAAAAGCAATAGAAGCAGATATCGCTATCCTGGCTCCCAACATAAGGGAACATGACCGGCATGAGATTTACTGTTCCCACGGCGTGACCCCCTTAGAAGCTTTAACTATATCGTTCTCGAACTCTGCCGAATGCTGGACCATCGAAGATCACAACGGTTCTATTTTGGGCATGTTCGGCGTGACAAAGCACACAGGGATTGATGCGGTGCCTTGGTTATTGGCAACGGAAGCCCTACAAAAAAAAGAAAATCAGCGCAGCTTTATCACTCAGGGAAAGGATTGGATTACAGGTATCAAAGTCAGGTATGAGCGGTTAAGCAACAGGGTTCATGCTGAAAACAAGATCAGCATAAGGTGGCTAAGGTCACTGGGATTCAGCTTCGACGAAGAAGCAATTTGGGGCTACCGCCCTTCACGATTCATTAGATTTTATTGGAACAAATAGGAGAAATATATGTGCTTTGGAGGTGGAGACGGTCCAGAAGATCCAAAAGAAAGTATGGCAAAAATGGCTTTGGCTGAGACAGCGGCATCTAATCTTCAGAGGTATGGAGACGTATTCGTTCCGCTGGAAAATATGTACATCAATGAAGCGACGTCGAGCTTCAATCAAGAAAATTATGGAGGGCAGATGGGTGATGCTTCAAATCAAGCTTCATCAATCTACGAAACCGGAATAGATGATGCTGCACAAGGAGCATTTGCGCGAGGGCTGGATCCGAATTCAGGCGCTTTCAATGCAGAATCTGACGCTCTTAGAACGGCTCAAGCCAGGGTTATGGGTGAGGCGGCAGCAGACACAGGCATAGCACAAACCGATAGAGGTTTTGGTCAGTTGGCTAACGTCGCAAAGATGGGTCTTGGTATTCAGTCAGAGGTTCAAGAAGGACTCGTTGCCCAATCTCAAAACCAGCTTGGCGCAGTACAGCGAAAGGCTGAAGAAGACTTCAGCAGATCATCTTCCATCCAATCTTTGGCAGGTACTGGCGCAGGTATTGCCGCTGGTTACGGTCTCAACAAAAAGGAATCGAGGTATTCGTAAATGACATTCATTGAATTTCTCGCACAGCTAGATCCTGAAGTAGCTTCTCAAACTGATAATCATTACGCCAACGTCAATCCTTTTACTGGAACTGGAGGTCAACGAAACCAACCCTACGATCCAAACAATCCATACGGGAATATCAACCCATACGCTTACAGCGGTATGAGTCGAGAAGATAACCCAGCGGATAAGTTGTACGCGCAGCTAACAAGAGCGCAGCTTCGGGATTATCAAGAGAGGTTTCAGCCGGTTGAAGATTTCCTCGCGGCAAACATAACAGCCACAGGAACTGAGCAGCTAGAAGCTGATCTTGAAAGAACTAGCGGAGCTGTAATTCAAAACAGCGATAACGTCAGAGGTCAGTCCCAAAGATTTCGAGAGCGTTACGGACTTAGCGCCAGAGAACAAACAACAGCCAGCAAGAATCAAACAGCGTCCACGATGGTTGGTGGACTAAACATGACGAGAGCCAGAGATGCCGACAGAAAGGATCAATTACTGACCGGCGGGATTGGAGCTATAGGTAACAGCGCGAGGTCAGCAGGATGAGTTTAATTGCGGCGGGTGGAATAAAACGAAAAATGGCTTTCGATGCATTCGGGCGTGTTGCCGAAATTGACGAGAAAGAAGCTCAGATCAGAGACGGCATAAAGGCTCAGGAACGAGCAGCCGACGCACAAGTACTGGGTACTGCTAGTGGCATAGGAGCGATGTACGGTCTGAACAAGAGTTACGCCGCAGGCAAAGCCGGTGGAGACGCTTTAGCCGGTCTAAACCAGTCGGGTTTAAAAACTCTTGGTGAGTTTAGCTATAAAGGTGGCGGCTTAAACTTTCAGCCAACAGGAGGCGGCGAACTTCTTGAAGGGATTACTGGGATAGGAGATATAACTGGAGGAGTAGAGGCATTAACGGTAGCTCCAGAAATAGTAGCCGCTGGAGGAGAGGTTACAACAGCCGCCGCAACAGCAGCAAATGCAGCGGCAGGAGTCGAAGCAACCGCACTTGCAGCGACCACTGGTGAAGGCTTGGTCGCAGCGGGTACTGCCGCCGCTCCAGCTACGGGTGCAATGGCTACCATTGGAACTATCGCGGCGCCAATCGGCATCGCTTTAGGCGTCGGGTTCTTAATCAATAAATTATTCGGGTAGGAGCTAGACATGGCTAGAAGAACAGAGGGTTTTGCAGACGGATTCCAAGGTGGCTTTGGTCTTATTAACGACTTCTACGCAACTAAGGCGAAGCAAAAGTCTGACGAAGACATGATGGATTTTCGACAAGAGGAGCTTGGATTAAGGAGAGAGGGGCAAGAGCAAGCAGCAACAGCCGCAGCAGAAGCACTTACAGTCCGAAAGGAAGAAAGGAAATACAGAAGGGATGAGCTTGAAAGAGGAGACCTCTGGCGGAAAGAACAAAGAGATATCGCAGCGCAAAACGAGATAGACAAGCGTGCAGCAAAAGTAGTTACTGATGAATTCAACACAGCCAGATTGGCGAATGAAGCACTTAGGGGAGAATATACCCAAGGACAATTAAACGCCCAAGAGCGAGCAAGGAAGATAGAAGACAAACAAGCACTATCACTAAGAAACGGTGTTCATGCACAAAACCTAATGCTTTTGTCAGACACTAATGACCACGCTGCAATGGTGCAATATCTAGAGGCTAATGGCGGCGATATTTTTAACTCACAGTCGATGTTAAATATCCCAGATGCCGTAAACCCAAATCACAAAGATTACAACAAGGCTCTTCTTGAAGAGCTGCAAGCTGTAGCTGGCGGTGCGCTAACAGACTCCGGTCATAAGCTGACTGATGAAGCTCTTGCGTCAATAACCACCCACATAAATCAAGACAAGAAATCGCATATAGGGGATGTGATTGGTCCTGACCATGTGAATGCGCCAAAGCAATATCATGGTTATACGATAGTTGATTCTGGTATCTCTGACGCAAAAACAGGAATGAGAAAAGAAGATGGAGAAATAGATCCTGAAACAGGAAAACCAGACGGAGTAGCCGGTGATTTCGAGCTGAACTTTACTGCATGGGTTAAGGCGCAATCTCCCGACGGAGAGACAGTTTACTACACTGCTCCGGTAACGAATTACGGGGAGACTAGCAAAAGTGCAGCAGCAGGACTCACGATAGACCAGGGCGCCCAAACTCTATCTGGAATGATTGGATTCTCTGCTTTTTTGAATACAAACCCGTTAGTAAAAAGTGCCGTAGAAGAAGCAATAAAAATTAAAAAGTTTGGAAGCTCATTACAATTTGAAGAATTTGTCACTAAGGAGGTAAATAAAATATTCGATAAATTTGACGGCGTCACTAAAGATATCCAAGTTGAGAGCATTACCGACCTTTCCTCCCTGGGCTTTAATGGCATGCAGGTAGGAGAGCTGTTGGAACAGCGAACCGAATTAATAAAAAAGGTAAAACAAAACGCTCTTTACGGTCCCGATAAAGTTGCAGGTATTAAAGCTGCTAGAGGATATCAGGAGAAGGTAATGGCAGCAATGCCAAATTTGACATACGAGATTGATGCTACCCAGAGCAATAAAATGGGAAGACGGAACAACGCAGGAAATATAGGAGACCTTGTTGTAGGCGGTGTAGATGCCATCACGCCACAGATGGCGCTGGAGATAAACCAAATGGGGTTTAATAAAGATGGTGTCATTTCAGGGAAAGACCTAGACATCCTAATAAAGTTTCTATCTGACAACCGGAAGTACGACTCAACAGGAGGTGGTGCTGGCAAGACGACATATCCTTCACCACTACATCAGGCTCTATATGCAAAATGAGATCAGCCAGAATTGAAAAAGAAAATCGTTAGATAATTTTTAAAAGGATCAGTTGTAAATGGGTTTTATCAAAAGCGACGAAGACGAATTTGGTGCATACGGGACAGACCCTTTCTATCAGGCGTATGACGAGAAGTGGAGTCAAAGAAAATCAAGAGACTTCACGCTTCCCCAAGAGAGAGCCGAAGAAGAAGACGATAGATATGAATTCGTTAAAGGTATAAAGGCTGGCATTGATCAGACCGCAGCTCTAGGCGGTGGACTAAAAGCAGCGGTCGGTTCCGCTGTCGGTAATCGGCAATGGGTTGATGACGGTCTCGATTATTACCAAGAGCAAATGCGCCTAGCCTCACGGTATTCGCCAAGAACAGCCTTTGAAGAAGATTGGGGTGAAGACGGATGGGTAGACGGAGTTACCGACTTTACTGATTGGCTGTCGTTTACTGCCGGTAACCTCGTTCCTAGTGTCGTTGGAATGCTGGGAACAGGCGGGTTAGGAGGAGTTATTGCCGGAGGCACGGCGAAAGCAGCGACAACATTGTTAGTAAAGAGTTCCGTGAAAGCCAAGATGAAGGACGTTGCTGAAGGTATGGCAAAAAAGCAGATTCTTAAAGAGTCTCAGCAGCGTTACGTCGGTCTTGTCGCAAAGAAATATAGCAAGATAGCGTCTAAGGTTGGTTCTGGAGTTGGGGGCTTTGCATTCAGTGGTGGTGCAGGAACGGGAGAAAACTTCGGCAGAATATATGAAGAGACAGGATTAGAAGATCCTGGTCTAGCAATAAGCCTTGGTATTGCGATGGGTGCGCTAGACCTTGTTGGTGTTCCTTTTCGTGCCTTCAGGAAAATGTTTCCAGACGAGCCTCTGGATAAGATAAAAGATGACTTAGCTCAAGCAGCTCTTAATGAGCGCGGCACAATAAAGAAAATGTTTGACCGAGTTATTACCCCTGAAACAAGGACGGGTTCTATAGGAGCAGAAGCTCTTAAATCAGGATTACTAGAAGGCGTTACAGAAGTAGCGCAAGAGTTCCTGTCACGAACATCCGTTAAGTGGGCGTCAGAAAATCTTTCAGAAGAAGAGCAGGAAAGGTTTGAAGGATACCTATATAACGAAGACGCAGTGTCGTCATACATCCATTCATTCGCAGCAGGAATGGTTGGCGGTAACTTCATGGGAGGAGTTACCGGAGGCATCGCTGGTCCTTCATCTCAAGGTAAGGCAAATAGAGAGCTTCGCGAAAAAAATAAAACCGGAGAAAAAGAACCTACCCTCCCCCCATTTGTAGAGCAGGAAAAAAATAGAGAAAAGATACAGGCAGATCAAAGAGAAAAAGCCTCCCAAGCTTACGAAGAAGACCAAGGGTCTGATGACTTACCGCCAAACCTCGTAGGTCTTCGCGAAAAAACATTAGAGAATATGGAGTTCGAAGTAGCTCCTACAGTTGGCGTTCTGGCAGAGGCGAACGGTGTAAGTCTACAAGATCAGCAAGAAATCCTAGACATCATGGAGGGCAACGGAGAGGTCGTAACTGAAATTGATGAAAACGGCGTCACTTACAAATTAGGAACCGTAAATCCAAAACCACAAACCACAGTAGAGCCTGTAAATCCAGCACCACAAACTACAGTAGAGCCTGAAGTTAATACACCAGACAAGTTCGCTGGTCTTGAAGGTATGGAGTTAGAGTCTGCAAGGTTCAACGATGGTGATAAATCTGAAGGGATAGACGTCGCTGCGACTGTAACAGTAGCGCCGGAGGGAACAGAGTTAACGTCAACGATACCTGTGGTCGGAAACCTTGAGTCAACCGATGTCCCAATCAATCAACAAGTAACCGACACAAACAACCAGCAAGGCGAGTCACAGCAGCCGAACGGGGATGACACCATCACTCAGAGGGGGATGACTTCGTTCTCAGAGCTGGTTCAAAAGATTACCGGATCAAGAGTCGAGAATGCGCCCAAAGACACTGTCGGGGGAAAGCAGAGCGATGATGATTTGCTTCCAATCGACAAGAGTTTCGGGGCGACTGACGTAGAAAACTCTCCAGAGGTTAAGACGTTTGCGTCATTGCTGGTCGAGGCTGTGCGTCGAGGACTTCCCCGCGAAGCTTTAGATTCGGTATCAGGGTTTTTTGGGTTTGACGGCGGTCCAGCGGATGGAAATGCCACATACGTTCCAGCCGCCTATAGCAACAGCACTAATACTATTCTCGTAAATAAAGGCGACATTTCTGAGGCGACAACCAGCGATGATGCTAAGAAAAATCTCCTGTTTTACGTCACCCACGAACTTTATCACGCGCTTGACGCTGCTAAAGGTTTCAGCGAAGACATGCTTGGGATGCGCGTCAAATTAAGCAAGGTAGATGGCGACATCAAAATGGATCTCGACACTCTTTCGGCAGAGATGTACCAAGCATATGCAGATGGCAACGAGTTGGGAGATGTTTTCAAATACCCCTTTGATACTATCGCCAATTACCTGGCAAACAGAGTCGATGGTAATTTGGAGTCTGGCGCCAAAATGATCCGAAAGGAGCTGTTCGCTCAGGCTGGTGCTATGTTCACCAACAACCCGAAGCTGCTCAAGAAATTTGCCCCTAAAACATATAGGATGATGCAAGGAATTCAGGCAGATTCAACTTCTTTAACGGAGAGAACAAATGCAAGTAACGCTCAAAGCCAAGACGCCACTACCGAAAAACGTCCTCCTCTACAACCAAAAGTTCGGACACCTTCCGTCGATAGAGGCGATGAAGCACCTGACACCGGAGAACCTGGACGCGATAGCGAAGAAGGCGGTGGAGGACAACCAGCCGATACCGGAGTGGAGGGACAGAGCGACAACCAAGACGGGGACGGTGATGGACGAACTGTATCAGTAAAAGAACAGTTCGATAGCAAAAAGGATCTCGATGAGATACCGCCCACGGATAATCGCGTTGCCGGACCTAACACTTCTCGCGCCGACCAAGGTAGGGCAGACGATGAAACTGAGGCAGGGGTTGAAGACCAAAGCAGAGAATTAGATAAAGAGATAGCAGAAACCAAAGGTGATACTCAAAGCCAGATCAAGGGCTTGGAGCCGGTGGAACTACTCGTTGATGAGCTGTCACTTTCTCAGGATGTTCCACAGTTTAAGAGTGGAGCCAACAATGAGGGTGTAGTTGAGCGTTTAGGCGGGAAGTTTGACAAGACAGGCGTTGGTCCCATTATTGTTTGGGAGCGTAACGACGGTAGAAAAGAGATTATATCAGGTCGCCACAGATGGGATCTGGCAAAACGGAGCGGTGAAAAAACTATACTCAGCCAAGTATTTCGAGAAGCTGATGGTTTCACTGTAGAACAAGCAGCCATTTTAGATGCGGAATTAAATCTGCGCGATGGTCAGGGACAGGTAAAAGATTATGTCAACTACTTCAAAGCAGATAAAATCACCAAAGAAGAGGCTGTCTCAAGAGGACTTCTGGACAGAGCGACGGGCAAACGGGCTTACGCAATCGCAACTGACGGATCTGAGGAACTCATTACCGCCCATCGAAACGATCAAATCACAGACACCGAAGCGGAAGCAGTAGCCCTTAACGCGCCAGGAAACACAGCACTACAAGCTGCCGGACTAAAGGCTTTAATAAACGGCTCTAAAGCTATCGAAGCTGTAAACGTGATGAAGGCTGTCATGTCTGTAGACCCAAACGCTGGCGGCGGCGGTCAACAAGATAGTATGTTTGCATTTGATGACTCTGCAATGCAGACAGCCACAGCGATGTCGAAGATCGTCAGCAAGAAACAACGTGAGATAACAGCGGATTTGAGCGCGATTACAGGTGCTTCAAAGAAGCCAGAAGTGGCGAAAAAGTACGGTGTTAATGTCAAGAATGCCGCTGCTCTTAAAGCTGTTATAGACGGTCTGAAGGCAGATCGTTTAGCGTGGGAGAATTGGCACACCAATCCTGAGCTGGTAGCTGAAATCAATTCAGAAATGAAAGGAGATCCTGACCTCCTATCCATGGTGACAAGACCTTCCAGAGATAGAACTAGAGATCCCGATCTACAGAGAGCTGTTCAAGACCGTGTAGATCGCAAGATCACCGCGCAAGATTTAAACGAAACTTTTGAAAATAAAGGTAGACCTGTTCTGGATATGACTCCAGATCAAGTCCCCGATCTTGTGAGCGACAAAAAAGCCGTAGCTGCGCTAACTGTAGATAAGCGAGAGCTTTGGAACCAACCTTTGGAGGAAGGCGTTCGATACGGATCGAGGTTAGATATACCGGCTTCCGATAGACCTTCGGCGGGGGCTGATCCAGCCGATGTAGTCACGGTGCATACCAAGAAAGCTACAGCCCAAAGTCCAAAGGCAAATAAAAAAATATCTCACATGAAAACCATCCGCATGACAAATGTGGAATTTGCTGTACCTGAGAAAGGTGCAAAGAAAATTGCTTTAGGGGCGCAGAAAAATACCATCGCCACGATTGAAGGCGACTACGTTAAAAAGACAGACGAAGAGAACCATGCTGAGTTTAAGTCTTTAATAAACGATCCTGCTTGGACTCAGGTCTCAATGAATCCTATACGACACAGCTTCTTCTACAGGTTGTCTGATCAGTACCCTGTATTGTCGGCAGACGAGGTCATACAGGTTGGCAACCTTGTTCTCGCAAAGAACGTCAACAAGAACATCAACCCAGAACCGGATGACTTCAGTTACATTGAGGTCCAAGGAAGAGGCAAATCTGCGGGTTTACCTTTTAACCTTAACGACCAGGTTCTCGCTGAAAGGCAAACATCTTCCATGCTGACCAAGTACTTCCCTCGAAAGTGGGTCGCTGCTATTCAGGACAAGCTTGAGAGGTGGGAGACGGTTGAGAATGCAATAGCCGACACGCTGGGCATTGGTAGGCTTCCGTCCGAAATATCTTTTCGAGACACACAAAACCAAATGGACTCTAGGCTGCAAAAGCAGCTTGAAGATTTTGGCGAGGGCTACGTCGTTCCGCTTGCAGACCTAGCAAAAGAATACGGTTTTAGTGCAGACCAGATCGGAGCTTACTTGCTGGCGAAGCATGCGAGAGAACGAAATGCACGGATGCTTCAAAAAGAGATGGAGCGAAGGGCTAAGGTAGTCGCGTCCATCGAGAAGCAGCTAGAAGAAACTGACTCTGATGTGACCAGAGCAACCATGCAAGAGAAGCTGGACATTATAGAAAATACGCCCTTCGATTTTGAGGTAAATGGATCCGGTGTAACAAATGCAGATGCAGACGCTCTCCTCAAAGCTACGGAAGATGCCGGAACGAAGGACCAGTTTGAATCTATTGCGACTGGTGTCTACAAGATGCTCGATGATATGAGAGCTAACATGGTAGCGAAAGGTCTTCTGGATGAAGACTCTAAAAATGAGTGGGAAGACACATACGATTTCTATGTGCCGTTAAAAGGATTCCTCGACAAAGATGACTCTGTAGTCCCTGGCGGGTCTCGAACAAAAGGGTTCAGCATTACCGGTCCAGAATCAATGAAAGCAAGGGGTCGCCTAACCCTGCCTCAGAACCCTCTTCTAATGGCAATCAAGGAAGCCTCCGAAAAAATAATTCGGGCAGAAAAAAACGTCACCTCCCAACGCCTACTATCTCTGGTAGAGAAGTTTAGCTCCACAGACAAGGACGTTGGATGGACGGTATATAACAACAAGTTCAGACCTCCTGTTGATGACGCAACTAAAGCGGCACTTGGAGAGATGAAGACCATTGAAGATATGCGTAGGGAGCGAATGAAGGGTTATGACCTGCCTAAGTATGTAGAGGTTAAACGTGGTGGTGCAACCTTTCTTATAGAGTTCAGGGATCCAATCCTAAACGCCCAAATTCAAGACGCTAATTCCATGACCCTAAGTACGGGTAATGATGTAGCCGATGCCATGTTTAAATTTGGCAGGAGAATTAACAACTTTAGAAGAAAGATGATCATCAACTACAACCCAAGCTGGGGTCTTATAAACCCAATAAGGGACGTAGAGACCGGTCTGGCGTACTTGATGAGCGAACAGCAAAAAGTAAACGGCAGAGTCAAAGGTCTGGATTTAGTTGGTAGCGTGTTCACTGGTTGGAAAGGTTCATTCCAAGCGTACAGGAGGCATGAGCTAGGTAAGGAATCCAACAGCCCAGAGCAATCTGAGATCTTCAAGTTTATAGATGACTATATAGATGATGGGGCGCCAACGGGTTTGGCGACCATGAAAGATATAGATGAGCTTCGTGCAGATTTTGAAAAAGAAATGGGACCGCAGCCATTAAAAGTAGGGAATGTGAATCTCCCGTCAGCCATCGCTGCTAGAACGATGTTCCGTAAGTGGGCTGATGCTGCGATAGAACAGATAGAAGCGTTCAATCAAGCGTCAGAAAACGCTATCCGCCTATCCACATATATCGAGGCAAGAAAAGCCGGTGTTCCAAGAAAGGATGCCGCCTCTCTCGCGAAGGATCTAACAGTCAACTTCAATCGTAAAGGCGAGTACTCAAGTCAGATAGATGCGATGTACCTGTTCTTTAATGCCGCGATACAGGGCAACGTGAATCTAAAAGACGCTCTGGTCGGATCTTCTACGAAGGGAGAAAAGGCGACACTCTTTGGGGTAGCTGCGACAAAGAAATTGTTCTTCGGAATGATCACCTTCGGTATCACAAGGACTATAGCCAACATAATGATGTCCGGTGAGGACGATGACGGAGAGTCAATCTACGCAGATTACAGCCCTTACCTGCTTCAGACTTCAGCGGCTCTTACTGGTCCAACCTGGGGAGCGGGTGTACCTATTCCTTACGGCTGGGGGTGGGCAGACAATGTAGGGCGTCTGATCGGAGAGCAAATCATGGGAGTGAAAGAGCCAGGAGTAGCAGCCGCTGAATTAATGGGCGTAACTCTGCATCACTTTTCTCCTAGAGGTTTGCATGCCGTCAACAATGACAATGACACCATAGCAAACGTAATCCACGGGTCTATGGGTTTACTGCCGGACGTTGGATTATTTGCTTATGAGCAGGGAGCCAACCTGAACTTCTTTGGTTCACCTATTGTTCTGCCATCACCCTACACCGATGCTCCTCACAGTCATAACAGCAAAAGAGGGACGCTTGAGGTATTCAAGGAGTTCGCAAAAACGATGAATTCTGTTACCGGTGGAACGGAACACGTTAGCGGTGGTATCGATATGGCTCCAGACAGAATGCAGCACATCTTTGATTTTGTTCTGGGAGGTGTTGGTCGTTTCGGAACAGACACAGTAGATACGATCCAAAAAAGCCTTGTCCCAGAAGCGGAGCTAAAGAACAGCGACCTGCCTATTGCGCGGAAATTCTTCTTCAACCCTAGCGAGTACAAGGATCAATTCCGGTACTACGATAATCGTACAGAGTTGAGCCAGGAGATGGCTGGATGGAAGGCTGCCGATACCGGTGAAAAAATGAGGCTAGTCCAGAGGAGATCTCGAATCTACTACACAAGGATTGATGATCTGAGAAAAGCTACCGATAAAAAGCTTCGTACTAACCGTGGACTGATAAGGACTCTTCAGAACTCTACTGGCGGCGACAGAGATAGAGTGGGCGCAAGATTGAGACGGCTTGAGGATGCGAACGAGCTTCTCTATGACAATTTTAATAAAGCCTACAAGCAGTCTAAATGACACTCGATGACAGGATACAAGGTTATGCCAAAAGTATTGACACAGATAATGACGGGAACGTCACAAGCTTGGAAATGGATCAAGCTCAAAGGATTATCGATATGGAGCTTTCTGAAGAAAAAAGCACAGCTCATCGAAGAATGGCTCAAGCAGCTATGGGTTCGATAGTAGGGTTCACCGCTGTCCTTTTCACTCCGATTGTGGACATCGAGCGAGTCACTGCTTTAAGCGAATTGTTTGGTTTGTTCTATATTTCGTGCGCCTCAATCGTTGGCGGGTATATGGGGGTTTCCAGTTGGATGTCGAAAAAGTAATGCAATGCTTGCCGAATTAAGTGCAATCGTTGGAACCATTTCAGCTATCAATGGAGCCATCAATACATTAAAAGAAGGCAAAGCCAACGCTGACGATGTCGGGCGATTAATTGGCAAGTTCGGATCTGCCGCTGGAAAGCTTGACGAGTTTGAGCGAAAAAAGAAATTACGAAAACCTCTTACCCCAGCTCAGGCAATGAGCCTCAGTATTGCTCGACGCAACGCTGCAAACACAATGCGCCAACTGAAAGATTTGTGCCTGATGGCTGGTTGCATGGATGTCTACCTCGACGCCGAGCGCATCCGAAAGCAAAGCGAGTTAGAACAGAAACACTATCTGAAGGATATCGCAGCCAAGCGCAAGCGGCGCCAGGACAAAATACAAGGTATAGGAATGAGCCTCTTCATTGTCGTGTCTATAGGGTTCGTGTGCTGGGGTGGATACATCGTCTACCAAGGTTGGCAACAGGCGAACAACAACTCTAGGCTAAACGATTTGAAAGAACGTAGGGCAATCATGCGTAATATACGGAGGTGTGGCTACACGAAATGCTGACGCTAGTCTTTGCGTTAATCATAATCGTGGACGGCGTAGAGCAACCTGACGTCTCACACTGGAGGTCTATTTACCGGTGCAATGAGTTTAGTGAGGCAGTTGAGAAAGGTCTCACACGACCTCACAATCGTTGGAGGTGGCGTAATAATTCTCAGGTAAATATCACGGCATACTGCAAGCCGGTATACGTTTCTGACGAGGTCGAAATACTAGAGTAAGGCTCGACCTTACCGGTAAAAACATGACATCAAATCTCTCAGGCTATTGATTTACAAAGACTTATTGACAATGTGACTCGACCTTGCCAAGGTCGAGGCCACGGGTTCGAATCCCGTTACCCGCTCCAATTCTGTTAAGAATCAAACACTTACAATTTCGCCGTTTTCTCAACCTTAGAGAATTTATCCAAGGTCGAGTTCAAATCAGCTAAAAATCGTCCCTACTTTGTCTGCAACATCTCGCATTTGCTGGTTAGAAACATGGGCGTAACGTCGAACCGATTTAACGTCAGTCCAACCTCCCGCTTGCATCACTAACCGCTCTTCAACTCCACCACGAAACAGCCCTGTGGCAAAGTAATGTCGAACTGTATGAAACTTAAAGTCGGAACTTATTCCAGCTTTCTCTCTCGCTGCTCGAAACCTGCTATTGGTGATTGACCGAGGAAGCAATGGCACACCCATATGGCGTCCCTCCGTTTGCACAAACACATGCTTTATTCCACGATCTCGCACATGCTTATACTTATCTTTCAGCTCCTCGCCCAATGACAAGTACTTAAAGATCAGCTTTCTTGCTTCATCGTTCAAAGCAATCTCCACCGGCTTCCTAGCTTTCATCACAGACGCAGGATAAGTGACATATCGAACATCATCACTCAACCAATTGAGCTGGAGCAAAGTCACGTTAGATTTTCTCATACCGGTAACGGCTGCGAAAACTAACAGATCTCTTCTCAACTCATCAAGATTTTCGGCGAAGGCTATGACCTGACTATCAGTCGGGACAAAGTCACTCTCCTCTTCCTGCATCTTCTTCCAATCTGGAAAATAATCGATGTGCTTCTCGTCTTTAGCGTAGTTCATAATCGCTTGATAGGCGCCTTGATAATTGTTCTGAGCGCCTCCGCTCAAGAAATCACCCTTCGAACCAGGTTGCCGTCGAAGGTGCTTGGTGTAAGCAGCTATGTCTGAGTCAGAGATTTTAACAACCTCCTTACCAAGGAATCTTGGCTCTCGCACATTCCGATTAAATCCATCAGCTTCTTTGTAACTGTATCCGTAGATAAGCTTCATCGCGAAACATTTGGATTTAGCGGATTTCTTGCCTCCACCTTTCTTGCTTGGCTCCGCTAAGTATTCCAGTGCCACTTCTTCAAAAGTAATACGTTTCTTTCTTTTAGTCATACGATCTCCTTGTTGGATAGCCTGAGAGATCGTTAATGAATCTAGCATGTCATACCTTCCTTGTCGTGTTATTTGTCCCGACGAATACGGGGTCGCCAGTGCTGGTTTAGTAGATCCCAGTGTGGTTTTTGCTCTTTGCAGTACTTGTCCTCTGGGCTAGAGTCAGCCTTTACACAAGCAGCGCACTTGTTATTGACGCTGGAAGTGAACTTTTCCTGCCTCGTTTCTCCGCACTTACAAACCTTTTCCATGAAAAACTCCTGGTGGGGCGGGGTCTCAGAGCTGGCAAATGCGCGGGTTTTCAACCGCATGGGTAGCTCCAACTCTTTGTTCGCGACGTATCGCCAGTAGCCCCGCAGCTACTGAGGAGGTTGCTACCCCTTCAATGTGTTTCGTCTACCTTGAATTCTTTATCGGCGAGAGATTCATGCAGAGCATCCGTCCAATTTTGCTGAGTAAGAAACGCCGCCGCCAGAATCGTGTTCATGTTGGTCAGAAACGACACTGCCTTTTGGCACAGCTCTGTGGTGTCACCTATATTCTTCAGGCTTTCTATCTGACGAAACTCCTCCTCCGTTAACGAGTCATACAGGTAGAGCTTCCCTCTGAAATCGATCAATTCCTTTTTATTCATTTCTTTCTCCGCTGACTATATCGTCTCTAAATATCTTCACTGCGTTAGGCGCCGACACTTCTAGCTTTGCCTGAGCAATCAATCGCTTCTGAGGAGAACCACTAACATCGTGCCGATCTCCCCTCCCGCAGACCTTGCAAAAGGGTATGACTTTCGTCCAGAAATCACTGATACCTTTTAGCTTTACCTCGACGCCATCCCGAATGGGATAGCCTTCCCCCATCCCAAGAGTGGTTTCAACTACGCCGTCTGAGTTTCGGATGTTTAGCAATGCACTCTGCTCTTTCCTCGAACTTTCGACTCGCCTAATCCAGATGGTATCGGTAGCAGTACCCGACATATTTTGTTGCTCAAGGTTCTCACCCAAAAAGATTCGGGTGTTTGCAGCTCGGGTAATTCTTAGGCTCATTGAGTTCCTTTAAAAAGGTATGTCTTCGTCATCGTCAAATGGATCTGATGGTGCCTCACCAAAACTTTCCGGCGCTGACGTAACGGTCTGATTGGTGTCTTTGAACTGCTTGTAA
>Ga0308008_1000539_pt1 | contig 15045 bp, 27 predicted proteins | sample Neamet125_FD_203140 | JGI IMG/M metagenome (GOLD analysis project Ga0308008, IMG submission 203140) | Marine microbial communities from water near the shore, Antarctic Ocean - #125 | ecosystem: Environmental > Aquatic > Marine > Unclassified | place: Southern Ocean | collected 2014-07-24
ATTGATGTTGTTCCTTGCAATATAGAAAAATACACCGCCCGGGGTTTAATTGAAGTGATTACAGGCAATGATGAAACCCTGCTTGAAGAAATAATAGAAATAATTGAGAGTGATGATGCTAAACCTATCGAGTAATGCTTTTTTTGAATTAAAAGACTTTGCTGTTAAGTGTCAGTGGACAATAGTATCAAGCAACGACAAATATGATATAATTGGGATCTTTGACAATACCTTTTATGAAGCTTTTAATGAATTTGGATCAGGTGTATCAACAAGCTCACCTGTATTCACAATGAAATCAGATGATATTCCTGATGGGGCATCAGATCAAAATGACTTATTACTTGTTCCCGTAACTTCGAAAGGCCGTGTTGCTAAAATATCTTATAAAATTAAGGTAATTGAAAAAGACGGAACTGGAGTTTCGACTTTGAGACTTCAAAGACAATGAGCCACGCTAGACAAAAAATACGGGATGCAGTTGTTTTATTATTGACTGGATTACCAACTACAGGAAGTAATGTCTTTGATACCAGGCTTTATAACCTTGAACCTGCAGACAACCTGCCAGGTATTGTTATATATACACAAAACGAAACTTCAGAAAGAAGTGATTTTAGTCCTAATAATTATTCTAGGGAATTAGATTTAATAATTGAAGGCTATGTAGAAACCAATTCATCAGTAGAGAACAACTTAGACACGATTGCTTTAGAGGTTGAAAATGTCCTGGGTGCAAATCCATTACTTTCCAATACAGCTACAACATCTGAGCTTTCTACAACTGAGATAGAATTTGACGTAATGGGTGAACAACCTATTGGGATAATTCGACTTACCTTGTCTGTGACTTATTACACATTGAGCACAGACAATTCAACAAATCAATAAAAGGAGATAATCATGGCTTACTTTACTGGCGTGATAGCAGAAATAAGATTGGGTGACACTGGCACACCCACAGATATACTAGGTCAATGCACCAGTTATTCGGTCGATAAATCACTTGAAAGCGTTGATGTAAGTCATATTGGAAGTGCCAGTAAGACATTCACATCAGCTCAGGAGTCTTGGTCTTCAACAATGGAAATGTCCTATGATCCTGCAGATACTTCACAAGCAAAGCTTTTAGAAAGATCAGTTGGCGCATCTACTCCAATATTTGTTTCATATTATTATGAAGGTGCTACAGTTGGTGATAAATATCTTACAGGTCAAGGTTTTTTAACAGGAATAGCATGGGCACAAGAACCAAATGGCGTAATAACAGCGAGTGTTTCAATACAAGGCACAGGCGCATTAACAGAAGCAACTGCATAACATTATGAACATGTCAGAAAGGCTAAAAGCCATGCAACAAGACAGAGAGAAATTCCCGTTGACGTTGCCAGGACTAGGTGAAGGTGAAGACAAAGACCTGCACTGTTTTTTTAATAAGTTGACAGTTCGAGATGATGAAAAACTCCGTAAACGCCATAAGGACTTTTACAAAGATTTAACTGATGGAGATGTTCCATCCTTTTCAGCAATGGTTGATTTAATGCTAATTAAATTAATTGATGATGAAGGTTCTAAAATCTTTCAAGAGGGCGATAGAATGTTCTTAAATGGATTAGATGTTGGATACGTAACAAAGGTAGCAACTCACATGATGCCAAATTTGTTTGATTCTGATTCAGTGGAGACAGCAGAGGGAAACTCCAAAGCGGTTGGTTAATGAGTCAATATGTCGTAGCTGACCGCCTACACACTACAATCGACACAATCAAAAATATGTCTATCCATGAATTTAATCATTGGGTTGCATATCTCACTTTAGAACAAAAGAGAATCAAACAAAATGAGCGTATTACAAAATAAAATTGTTGCAGTAGATAAAACAAAGCACGCCTTTGCTAGTTTTAAAGGTTCAATAAGAACCTCAACAGGAGCAATGAAAGGCTTAGGTGCAAGTATTGTTGGTTTTATTGGTATAGCTTCTTTAATGCGCCTAAAGGAGATGACTAAAGATGCTTTAGATTTTGGCACTAATATTCAAATCACGGCAAACAAAATTGGTGTGACAACCAAAGAATTGCAATCGTTTCGATTAGCAGGTCAACAATTTGCAGGAATAACTGGTCGTACCCTAGACATGGGCTTGCAAAGATTTTCAAGACGTTTGGGAGAGGCTAACCAGGACACAGGCGAGCTAAAGGGCACACTGGCACTGTTGGGCATTAACACAAAAGATGCAAATGGAAATATCCGAAGTGTAACTGATGTTTTAATGGATTATGCAGACGGCATTGCAAATGCTTCAAGTTCATCAGAGCAACTAAGATTGGCTTTTAAAGGCTTTGATTCTGAAGGTGCTGTATTAGTTGAATTATTTAAAAACGGTTCGACAGAAATGCGAAAGTTTATTAAAGAATCGCAAACGACTGGTGCAATCATGTCAGATGTTGTTTCTAAGAAAGCTCAAAAATTAAATGATGTTATGGCCTTACAATCACAAATAATAAAAACCCAAGTTACAGAGGCTTTTGTTAATCTTGGAGGTGTTTTGGTTGGAATTACCACTTTGACAGGTGCAGTTGCCAAAAAATTTAATGAATTTTTTACACCTGATTCTGTAAAAGCACAAAAAGATGCTGAACAACAAGGTCTAAGCATGTTGGAAACTTTTCAAAAAATACAAGATTTAGAAAATGAATCATCAGGCATTAAAACTAATTCTGGTCTATTAAGTGGTAGACAGGTCGAAATTGAAAAAATAATTGTCGGTTTAAGGGCTTATGTTGACGCTAATTTTAAAGTTCAACAATCTTTGGCAAAAACAGAACAAGCATCAAGAAGCTTTGGCAAAGGCTTTTCTGAAGGCATAGAAGGTATGAAACTTCCAACATTAGCTGAAGAAGGTCAGAAGTTTGCTGTTAGTTTTCAAACAGGTCTATCAGGTGCATTTGACAGTATTATTGATGGTACAAAATCTGTTGGTGAATCTTTGAAAGACCTTGGAAAAACTTTATTAAAGCAAGCCATTAAAATGATGATTTTTCGAACAATTATTAGTCCTCTTACTAAAGGCTTTGGTAGTTTGTTTGGTGGTTCACCAGTTCCTGGTTTACCTCAAAAAGCTCTTGGTGGATCTATAAGTAAAAATAAACCATCTATTGTTGGTGAAAGAGGTGCGGAAATCTTTGTTCCTCATTCTTCAGGAAGTATTATTCCAAACAATAAGCTTGGCGGAGGCGGTGTAACTGTTGTGCAAAATATAAGTCTCTCAGGTGATGTTTCAGCGCAAATTAGAACTCAAGTGATGTCAATGCTTCCAGGCATAGCAAATGCTTCAAGGGGAGCTGTATTAGAAGCACAACGCAGAGGTCAACCCGCATGAGCATAACTTATCCAATTTCAGTTCCAAACTATACATCTTTTTCAAATGTCCAACTTGTTGCAAAAAATACAGTTGGCATGACCTCATCACCCTTTACTCAACAGCAAAAGGTTTATAAATGGGCTTCAGGAGAATATTGGGAATGTGACATTGGAATAAAAGCGATGACAAGAGCTCAATTTGAGGATTTTTCAACTTTTATTATTAAACTCAAAGGTATGTTTGGCACATTTAGTCTTTCGCCAGATCCCAATGGCCGAACTGTTCGTGGTTCTGCATCTTCAACACCTGGTAGCCCACAAATAAATGGAGCTCAAAATTCCAATTCCAATTCTATTGATATTACAGGCGCACCTGCTTCTGCAACTGGCTATCTTCTTTCAGGAGACTATATTCAAATAGGAACTCAACTTTTAAAAGTATTAGAAGATGTAAACACTAACGGAAGTGGTGATGTTAGTGGTGTTAATGTCTTTCCGCAAATAAGAACTGCATTGAGTGGTTCTGAACCAATTATTGTTCAAAATGCCGTTGGTATTTTTAGACTCGCTGACAATAATACAACCTGGAATATTTCAACTGCGAGCATATATGGGATCAGCTTTAGTGCTGTTGAATCAATATGAGAAAATTTATAGAAGATCTATTAAGGCTTTTAGGACTATTAAAAGAAAAACCAAAACCTAAAGCAAAGAAAAAACCAAAGAAAAAAACCAAAAAAACAACTAAGAAGAATTAATTATGCCAAAAAATATTAATTTTAATGTTACAGATGACACTTTAGAGCCTTTTTATGCTGTAGAATTACTGTTTGGTAACATAACACAACAGGTTGACGTTACTGTTTTTGCAGGTGGATCAGGAAATGATTATTCAATCAACCAAGTTCCTAATTATGATGGTTTGGTGTTGGGTCGAGGAAACACTATAAACTTTGATCAAAGTGATTCAAGTAATTCAGGCCATCCTTTCAGACTTTCTTTAACTGCAGACGGAACTCATGGCGGTGGTGTTGAGTATACAAGTGGGGTCTCAATTAGTGGGATTCCTGGACAATCAGGAGCGAAAACTCAATTAATTGTCGATGCCTCATTAAGCCAGGGCGATATATTATATTATTATTGCTCAAACCATTCAGGAATGGGTGGATCTATTGCAATTTCTAATTCAGAGCAACGCTTGTGGACAGGATTTGGAGAAATTACTATTGGTGGCGATATTTATTATGGAACAGGTGATTTAGGTGCAGTTAGTGATATTGTTGAAGTAAATACTGTAGAATCAAGGGGATTAAATGTTTCTTTGTCAGGAATACCAAGTAATTTAATTGCAGATGCTTTATTGCAAGATTATCAAGGCCAAGTTGCTAGAATTTATTTTGGAACACTATCAAATGGGCAATTAACTGTTCAACCTTATTTATTCTTTTCAGGTTATATGGATGTAATGAACATAATTGTTACAGGAGAAACAAGCAGTATTGATATCTCATTGGAAAATAGAATAGCGGACCTTTTAAGGACAAAAGTTACTCGGTATACAAATGAAGATCAGCTCGCAGTTTTCCCAGGAGATACAAGTTTAAGATTTGTCGATTCAATACAATCTGATAAAGAAATTCTTTGGGGTGTTCCTACTGACATTGTTGGTCGAGTTTACAAAGTTCCTACACAAGAAGAATTAGCCGATCAAGTAAAGAACATGACTTTACCATTTTAATGACTGATTTAGATAAATTTATTGAAGAAAAGGTAAATCAACCTTTTGTTTGGGGTGAAAATGATTGCATAACTTTTTGTATGGATGCAATTAAAGTATGTACTGGCATTGACCACATGAAACTTGAAAATGTAAGAACCTGGAACACACCTCAAAGCGCAAAAAAAACTTTGTTAAAAATGAAGATTCCAACAATGTTTGATTTGTTTGATAAGAGATTTAAAAGAATAACCAATAAACACAAATTAAGAGATGGTGATATTGGAATTGCTCCTGTTGGAGTAAATGATAATTTTTCAAAAGATACTGCTTTGATTTATTATAAAGACATATTCTTAGCACCAGGACTTCATGGAATAGAAAGAATTTCAGTAGATATTGTTGAACACTTTTTTGATATTAGAAACATTAGGATGAAATAATGCCACAAGTCGTAGCCTGGGTTGGCTCAACATTAGGTGCAATAGGAGCATCATTTGCCAAAACATTTTTGGTGGGTGCTGTACTGACACCTACTGCATTGATGATAACAGGTGCAATCGTTGTTGGTGGCTCAATAGCAATGATGATGGTGATGACACCAAAAATGCCTGATTTAAATGCAATGTTAAATCGGGGAACTAATATCAGAAGTCCTATTTCAAGCAGAAAGTTAATATATGGAAGGGCAAAAGTTGGTGGAACGTATGTCTTTATTTCTGAAGGTAATTTAAGTAGTGATAGAAAATATTTATATCTTTTATTTGCGATGGCTTCTCATGAAATTTCATCCTTTGAAAAAATCTATCTTGGTGATGAGGAAGTCACAATAAATGGCTCAGGAGTAGTAACTGCACCTGCAAGATATTATCCAAATGGAGATACAAGAGTTGAATTTTTTACCGATATGAAAGGAGCATCTTTAACACAAACTTTAAATTCAAGATTTCAAACAAGCACTGATTTAACTGCAACTGACCACTTTAAAGGTATGGCAATATTACAATCAATAATGACGTATGACCCTGAGACATTTGTTTCTGGTATTCCAACTGTCAATTCTCTTGTGCAAGGTAAGAATGATATTTATGACCCAAGGACTGCCACAAATGGTTTTTCAGATAACCCCGCTTTATGTGTTGCAAACTATCTTATGTCTAGCTTAGGACTAGGGTTATCAACAAACGATATTGATTGGGTAAGTGTAACAACAGCATCTAATATTTGTGATGAATTGGTTGACTTAGACACAACCCCAACAACTCAAGAAAAAAGATATGTTTGCAATGGAATGATTGACACTCAAAATGATATTAAAACAAACATTGAATCTCTTTTGACAAGTATGGCAGGATTCATGGTTGTCGAAGGTGGCAAATATAAAATCTTTTCAGGATCATATAGAGTTCCAACAATTACAATAAAAGAAGCAGACCTGGTTAGTGGTTATCAAATACAAACAAAAAATCGTGTTTCAGATCAATTTAACTTAATTCGTGGCCTTATGACTAGCGAGGAATCAAATTTTCAACCAACAAACTATCCTGAAGTAACTAACGCATCTTATGTTGCAAGTGACGGACAAGTCTTAGAAAAAAATCTAAATTTAACATTTACAAACAGCACAGCAACAGCTCAAAGAATTGCTAAGATATATCTTGAAAAATCCAGACAACAATATCAAATAACTTTATCGGTTAATCTTGAAGCCTTTACCCTTTCGCCTGGTGATAACTTGATGCTAACAATTCCAAATCTAGGCTTTAATCAAAAAGTATTTGAAGTTATGCAATACAAGTTTGGTGGTGATGTAGCTTTAGGGATAGAATTAACGCTAAGAGAGACTAATTCATCTGTATATGATTGGAGCACAAGCGATCAACAAACAACAACACCTGCACCTGCACTAGACCCAACGTACAATCGTAATGTGGCAATTCCGACATTTTCATTAAGTCAAATTCAAGAAGTTGGATCAGATGGATCTATTGTTGAGATGTGCAGAGTAGATATTGCAGACAATGTTGATGATAAGCATGTCAATGTTTACCTTGTTAATCATAAAATATCGACAGAAACAACATATAATGAATTATCAGTAGACAGAGAATTTAACACATGAATAAAGTTTTGGATCAGAGAATCTCAGACCATGAAAAGATTTGCATTGAGAAATATTCAGACATTAAGTTTTCTTTAAGAAGAATAGAGGCTTTGCTTATTATTTTTTCAAGTGCAGTGATTGGTCTGTTAATTCAAATCGTTATTTCGGCTTAATATGTTAGCAAGTTTATTAATTGGTAATGTAGCCAAAATATTAAATAAATCTATATTAGACAAAGACTTAAAGGCTGAACTTGAAGCTGAATTAATGATGGCTATTAATGAAGTTGATAAAGCACAGTTAAAGTTAAATTTACAAGATTCAAAGAGTTCAAATTGGTTTCAAAGTATGTGGAGGCCATTCATAGCCTGGACATGCTGTCTTGGGTTTGTTTTAAATTTTTTGATTTCACCAATCTTAGTTCCATTTGGAATAATTATTCCTCAAGCTGACACAAGCGTCATGTTACCTGTTTTAATGGGCATGTTGGGTCTTGGAACAATGAGAACGTATGAAAAGAGAATAGGAGTTAATAAATGACAAGAGTTGAATTTCCAGTTGTGTCAGGTCAAACGATACAGGTTAGAGTTGGAGCTCAGAATGATATTGGTTTTCAATCCGATATGTCAGCCGTACAGAGCATTATAATAAATCCATCTTCAACTGCTCCAGGTATTCCAACAAGCTTTACAATAAGCTCCACAGCTCTTTCAATAGTTGTTTCTTATGTAAACCCTACAAATAAAGATTTAAGAGGCGTGGAGCTTTGGTGGAGTACAAGCTCAGGTGGAACATATGCGCTTTATGATACAATGGGAGGCGTACCAGGAGAAGAAAGCAAATTTAATTTAAATTGGGGTGATGTTGTTAATGGCGTTACTTTTGTTTTAGGAACACCTTATTATTTTAAACTTAGAGCTGTTTCTACGAGTGGAACAACATCTAATTATACAGCTAATTCAAGTGGTGTTTATGGAACTGTAAACACTAGCCAAGTTACTCAAAACGCAATTTCTAACATGTTTAGTTCCGTGCAAGCAGGTAGCAGTCCAATATCTACTATTAGAGATACAATAAATTTTAATAGCACAGGTAATCAGTTGCAAGGAATTATGATTACTTCTATTACGCTAGGAGCAATAGCATCTGACATTGCAGGTTTTAGTATTGTCGCCAATGCAATGTGTCAAAAAAAATCAAATTGGTCGCCAAATAAATATGTGACAGGAGTTGTTTTGCAAGAAATTTCAGGGAACAACTATTGGGAACAGGCAACAGGCTTCGGCAGTTCAGCACAATTTTTGGGTGACAGTCAGCCTGATAATCAAGATTTTAATGATGGGGTTCAAGCTACTTATTCAACATCATCAATAGACACATCAGGAGATGTTATTGGTACAACTGGATCAAAATATGGATTATTTTTATATACAGATGGCGAGCCAAGTTATTCTTTAGGAGTTTTTTCAGGAACTGGTATTTCAATCACGGAGTTAAAAAGATGAGTTTAGAATTGTTGAAAGGATATTTTTATAATCCTGAAGGTGACTTAATAACCTGGTATGAGGGCTATGGTGATTTAAGCGATATGGATGATCTATTGTTATATAGATTTCCCTGTGTTGGTTTTATAAATAGTAAATCAGTTGACGTTAATTTATACAAATATGATTTTAAAAAAGACGCTTTGGAGGTTCGATAATGTTTATCTATAAAGCGTACTTAGTAAGGGTGGTAAATGGTGCAGTAATTAAGGCCACAATCGACCTTGGATTTGGTGTGATGTTGAGCAATATGACAGTGCACCTTTCAGGCTTAAAATCTTTTGAAGGAATGGACTCAGAAAAAGGAAAAGAATATTTAAAATCATTACTACCAACATCCTTTTCAATTAAGACTAAATTAGACGAAAATTTAATTTTAGGTGAGATACAAAGTCAGGGCGAAAGTATAAATGACAAGATGTTAAATAGTGGGCTTGTGGATAAGTTTGGCGAATAGTTGTGTCCCATTTGTGTCCCAAAAATATTTTATCTACGTTTAATTTAAAGATTAAGTAGTTACAATTAGATTGATTAAATCAATATATATTAAGGGTTTTATGTAAGTTACTGATTCTATTGTATTTAAAAAATCCATTATCAACGACTTTTAATCAGCTTGTCGCAGGTTCGAACCCCGCAGGGCTCACCAAGGTATTTAAGGCTAAATACAGCCATTGTAAGCCTTTACCAACTTCCCAATATTTCTTAAAAAACCTTAAAAAATACTTTGTGTCCCATTTGTGTCCCAAAAAAGTTTGACTTAGCTTTTAGTTATCCCCATTATTATATATATTAAAGTAATGGGTTACTTTAAAGTATAATAAAACTTGGAGTGTAAAATGGCTAAGGTTACAAAAAAAACTAATACTAACTCAAGGGGTGAAAAGTTTATTAATTGGTGTGTTGATGCAAGAAGCATTGGCTTAAAGCAATACTTAAATAATCCAAATACAAAGCAAAGATTTAAGACAAAAAAAGACGCTGAAATCTTTTTAAATGAGCTTCATAATATTGAAGTAAAAAGACATCAATTTAACGATGCAAATACACCTACAATAGAACCTCAAAAAGATGATTTATTAGTGTCTGATATTTGCGCTATTGGTGACTCTAAAAATGATGGTGCGGGCATTTACCTGGCAAGGCGATTTGAAGAAGTTAAAAGACAAAATTTAAGTCGGTCACAGTTTGATAGCATTCGTAATTGTATACGAATATTTTTATTATATAACACACATAAAAGTTGGTTAGACATAAATCCAAAAAGAGATCCTCAACTAATATTAAATGAAATGCTAACGCACAGAATTGCAAATGCTGTAAAAAAAGAAACTGATGACTTAACAAAAGCATCTGCCTGGACAACTTTCCTACAAGACATAAAAAACATTAAAGCAATGAGCTCATGGATTGCTAATGAATATGATTGTGAAGATAAATTTAAAAAGATAATTACCAGGACAAAAAATAATCAGGCCACATATAAAAAACCTGCTCATCTATATTTATTACAAAAAGAAGCTACAAGAAAATCTGTTGATAAAAATAGAATCTTTTTGTTGAGACAGTGGATCGAAGAAAATTATTTTATCTACCAGGGCAAATTTGTTCACGATGAGAGTGTTGCAAAAGAAAGGCGTAGAAATTTATTAACTCAATTTGATTTAATTCAAAATCTTGGACTAAGAATTGGAGAATGTCTTGCGCTGACTTGGGATGATATTGAGGTCAAAAGTTTCCAAGGTAAAAAAGTTGCCTATATAAGAATTAATAAACAACTCGAATTGCGTACAGGCAAAATTAAAGCCACTAAGGGCACTAAAGACACTTCCCTTTATGGCGATGTCAAATTGGCAACTTCCGTTCTTCCTGAATGCTTAGAGAAGTTAAAAAGATTGCAACCAAGTCATATAACAAAAAATAATATAGTGTTTCCAAACTTAGAAGGAAAATATGATGTTAGGCTTGTTTTAAACAGACAAATGAAAAAAGGTTCTAAAAGGCTTTGGAGTGAAACATCTGAACACATCTCACCACATACATTAAGACACGCCCTGGCTACTTACTTTGTTAAGAAGCATGGCAAAAACAGAATTGGAGAGCTTAGTTCTTTGCTAAGACATGAAAGCGGTCAACATTTCACTGAGAGTCGCTATGTGTCAAATCTCGACAAATCAGACGACCAATTATACCATGAAGCCAATTTGGTTGAAGATTTATATATTTAGTTGTTGACTTTAAAAGTCAGTAGTGTTTTACTTAGGTATAAAAATTGGAGATTACAAATGAAAGTTTTAGTTGCATGTGAAACAAGTGGTACTGTAAGAGATGCCTTTAATAATGAAGGACATGATGCCTGGTCTTGTGATATATTGCCATCAGATAACCCAACTAACAAACATATTAAAGATGACGTTCTTAATGTTTTAACTATGGATGATTGGGATTTGTTAATGGTTGCACATCCACCATGCACTAGACTTTGTAACTCAGGTGTCAGGTGGTTACACAAAGCACCTCCAGGAAAAACACTTGAGCAAATGTGGACAGAGCTAGATGAGGGTGCTGAATTGTTTTCTAAATTATGGAACGCAGATATTCCTCATGTCGCAGTTGAAAATCCAATAATGCACAAATACGCAAAAGAAAGAATTATTAATTTTGAAAAAGCAACTCAGACTTTTCAACCTTGGGAATTTGCAACTGAAATTGATGGTGAGGATAATGTCAAAAAAAGAACTTGTCTTTGGTTAAGAGGATTGCCAAAATTAAAAACAACAGGAACACTTGATGGCACGACAGCCCGTGATGATATTCACAAAGCACCTAGAACTCCTGACAGATGGAAGATAAGAAGTAAATTTTTTCCAAGGGTTGCTCAAGCAATGGCTCAACAATGGGGAGAATTCGTTGTTGACTTTAAAAGTCAGTAGTGTTAACATCTATATATAACTTTGGAGATTAAAATGATTAAATTTAACAAAAAAGAAAAACAAATAATTATCAAAAGCGTTGGCGTACTTGAAGACACGTATAAAGATTTTCAAAAAGAAATATTAGTAGACATAGAGTATTATTCTCCAAAAAGTCTTGGGGGTGATTATGCTGAAAAAGAATTAGAGGTTAATACTGAACGTCTTAAATTATGTAAAAATATTAAAAATAAATTAATGAAAGAATTTTATAGTGAATATGAGGATGGAGATTATTGTATATGAGCTACAGCATCAACTTAAATTCAGTAAGCAATAAAACATTTAGATTAATTTCTGAATTAGATAACGCTTTAATTAATTCTGATGATTATTTGGGAGTGTGCTATTTTTGGCATCACTCCTATCGTCATTTTGGTTTAAGAGACGCTACTATCTCACAACGTAAAAGAATACATAAGGCCATGATGGATAATGGTCTTGATGTAACCCAAGAAAGTGACGAACATTATAAAATAATAAATAAAATTTTGGGAGCAAAAAAATGACACTTCAAGAATATTTAGATAGAGAAAATATTACTATTTATGAATTTGCTAAAAAATATAGTTTACCTCAACGTCAAGTTTATAAGTATGCAACAGGTCAAGCCATACCAAGACCTAATATAATGAACATTATAACGTATGCTACAAAAGGCAAAGTTAAAGCAAATGATTTTTATGAAATGAAACCCCATTTAGGTCTTATAAAATTTAATGCACATTTACATAAAAACAGTGAAAAAAAGAAATAATCTTTAGCAATCAGGACATTTAGGTGAGTCATTATCCCACAAAGGGTCTGACATTGCAGGTTTTAGTATTGTCGCCATCTCGACATGCGATTGTGCTACATGCGCTTGTGTCATAATCTGTGGTATGTCGTATTTCTTACTTTTTTTTCTTAAAAATTCTTTGGCTTCTTCTTCTGTAAGTATAGAATTTTCTATATAACGCTCTTGAATACCAAAGTAGTCTGCAATTTTCTTAGTAGAATTTACAGAAATACTTCCGCCTTTATTCATTGTCTTTAATGTATTAACGCACATTTTTGGTATTTTTTTTGCTAACTCATGTAATTCAGTACAGTCGTTATAGTTATTCATAAGGTCTTCTATATAACCTTTTTTTAGTTTTATTGTTCGTGCAGGCATAGTATGTCTCCCTATATTGTTAGTATTATTATTAATTCTATTGATATAAATTCGAATTCTTATTAAAGATGAATCCTTTTTGATGGTTATCCATCATTACGGCAACAACACCTCAAGACCAACAGCTTCTAATACTTTGATATGAATATCGGATATACCAAAGCACTTCTGACCTTTAGAGAGGCAATATAGGTAGGACTTCCACCAGTCAGTCTTACCTGGAGCTCGATTCAATTCTTGGACCTTTAATTCTGTTAATATAAAATTTTGATTAGGTGCAGGAAGTTTGCTAGTGCTAAAACTATGCTTTCCCAGGCTTATATTAAATACAGTTTGTGTCATTCTAATAGTAAGCCAATGAAAAGTGTGTTGTTATCCATAAGACAAGAGCTAATAGAAAACCTAGTAATATATAAAAAGTTTCATCAATCATTTTATCCAATATCCATTTCAGCCACGCAGTCTGACTTTCGTGAGACTAAGCGAATTGTGTCATCTGTTCCTTCCCAAAAATGACCAAAAGTAATGACCAAAAGAACCAAGTTTATTATTATTATTTCAGTGTCAGGCTTGAGCCTGCTAAAGCTTAATTCTCATTACTTAACCTCTTTAAATACCAATCAATAATGTCTTGTCGGAGGAAATACATTGAACCTCCTTTATTGAGAGCGGGCATGTTGGGGGCGGGAAATTGTCCACGTTTAACAAATCGTCTAACTGCCTGACATTTAGCATTGCTATAATCGTCAAACAGTACGTCTGATGCTTCTTTAAGCGTCATAAGTATGGGCATTGAGTCTAATTTAGCTCTTAATTTTTTATCAAATTTAGAAGGGTATGTCATCATCATACTCCGTAACATTAGTGACAGGTGCTTTAGGCGTAAAAGAAGATTCCTTAACAACCTTTTGCTGTTGAACCCTAACAGTTTCAACCCTGTCACTTTCTGAAAATGTCTCAGTCTCACTATCAACACTTATTTCTTCAACATTATCAGAATATTCATACTTATTAGTCTGTGTGTTCATTTTCATTCCTAAACTTCGAGCAATATTAGGATCTATTAATTGAAATTGTTGTGAATCTTTTTCAAAATAACGGCCTTTGTGCTGACCATCAAAACTTAAATTAGCAATAGAAAGTTCATCGCCATAGGTTTTGCCATCCTTACCTTTATAAGTGCCCCAGGGAGCAATAGTGACTTCAGCTCGACCTTCATTATCAGGGTAGGGATTGCCATCAAAATCTTGAGATTTAACCCAAACTTCAATAAGACATGTGCCTGCAGGTATAAAAACACCTTTTTCTTCAGCTTCCCATTTACCATCAATTAATCTTCTAACAGTATCTTGGGGCGGAACAATCTTCATATTGTCTTTCCAATCAGCCCCGCCACCACGATTTTTTCGTAAGACTTTTCTAAAATATTTTTTATTCATTTTTTAAATTTCCCTTTCTCATCAAAATTATCTTTCAGCCTTTGTTCGCTTTCTTGTTCTTTAATTAATTTTTCTTTTGCTAATGCTTTCTCCGTTTCATTTGCGGAAGCCATCTCATCACCTGCCAAACCAAAAATCCCTAAAGCTCGCCCAACAGCAGACGTTTCACAGTTTTCAATCATGCTAGTCATATTTACTTTATTGGTTTTTTTATCTTCTTCAGCATAACCAGTTGCTAAAATTCTATTTGCAGGAGAATAAACAATAGCTTTTATTAAACAGTGGTTGTCGGTCTTTTCTACAATATTTGTTGTTAATCCATAAGAAGGCCAAAACTCTCTAAAGACTTTAACTCTAACAGCTACAGTTTTATAATCTTTGCCGTGTATATTTTGTCCTGAAAGCTCCATAAGACGTTGTTGTGCTTGCTTCATTACTTGTTGAGGACTAACTGTTATAGTCTCCAGTTCTGCCTGGTTATTAAATTCCGTCATTGTATTGTTTAATCCCCCTTTTTATACATATCATTTAAGCCGTTTTTAAATACTTGAAGCTTTTTCTTTTGAGCAAGCGCACGAGTTTTTAAAACAACTTTTTTTAAGTCTTTATTGTGTAGTGATATAATTCCCATTAGGAATAAGGTTAACTAATTATAGTTTGATGTCTATAAATTACTTCAAACTATAGTTGGGTTCGTTTAGCTAAACGCATGTAGTTATAGTTACGGTATTATGGATTAATTGAATCTATAAT
>Ga0308008_1000541_pt1 | contig 15013 bp, 27 predicted proteins | sample Neamet125_FD_203140 | JGI IMG/M metagenome (GOLD analysis project Ga0308008, IMG submission 203140) | Marine microbial communities from water near the shore, Antarctic Ocean - #125 | ecosystem: Environmental > Aquatic > Marine > Unclassified | place: Southern Ocean | collected 2014-07-24
TCCAGGATTTGATCGTTACCCGTTACAAGATCCCAAAAGCCAGGCTTGATCTGATACGCTCTCATTCCTACAACCTTTTCGGGGAAGCCTTTATATAATCTCATAATGTTTGATCCATCTGCATGAGCCATAGTCAAAGATAGTTTATTTTCAAACCCTCCCAGGCCTCCAAACTGCCAACCTTTCAAAAAGTTAATATCGCTATCGTTATAAACCTCCTCCAGGCTTGCATTTAGTATCCATGTATCTAAAGCTATTAATTTTCTTGTGTTTGATCTTCCCATTACATGCCCGCCTTTATTATTAGTAGTTGATCTAATACACTTTGTTTAGATCCTTTTAAGTTATATTCCACCTTTGCCATTTTATAAGCCGAAGTGCCTGATTTTTTCATACCTAAAATTTCAAGCTTTAGCGCCTGGATCAAAGATAGAAACCTAAAACAATTAATTTCTTTTTGTTTAATTAACATTAGTTAACCTCCGTTATTGAATTGATCAATGCATCTTGTAAATGGATCGTTGCAAGTGTTTCGCTGTTAATACTTTGAAACGTGTATCCGATGTTATCGGCCAGGTTAAAAGACTCTACCAGGCTTGCATCATTTTCGGCCAGGTATTGCATTGCCTTATGGTAGTAAATTATCTCTTGCTCCTGGCACCACTCTATCGCTTGATCGTAATCTTCAAACTTCATAATTTCACCGTGATATGTATCATCTACCGAATAACCTTGTGTTATTTCTATTATTTCTTTTAGCATAATTTAATCTCCATGATTAAAAACAAGATCAAAATTGATCCATGCCGAAATTATAACCTGGCCTGGCCTGGCATATTATCCAATTTGAAATATTAATTTTATTAAAAATCCCTATGTTACGGGCGAAAAAAAACCCACCTTAGTAAAAACTTTAGGCGGGCTTTACGTTAACTGTTACGTGATCTTTACGTTATTACTTTACCTCCAACAATTCATTTTTATACAAGTCTGATCGATATAAAATCTCACTTGATCCAACTTGCACGTTAAACACTTTAAAGTTTCTGCTGATACAGTATCTGCTATCGTTATCAACTTCAATATAAACACTCCCATCATCTTTATGAGCGTAAACACCATTAGCTTTAAACCAGGCAATAGCTTGATCCATTTCACCTATAATTTCACTCATAGTCTGATCTCCATTGATCCACCAAAAGGTTTAACACAGCCACTTCCTGGAGAATAATACCAAACAAAATCTTTTTGGAATATATGGCCTAAATTCAAATGATCAAGAATACCATTCAATCGCTCTTTAGTTGTTACGGTTTGCCAACCTCCATCACTAAGCGTTATTGTTTTTCTCTTTTGGCCAGGATTTTCACTATCATTGAACCAGGCAATAGCGTTACCATGCAATCTCATAACACCATCACTAACACTCATATTTTGCTTATTCATTTTTCTATTATCAAACATTGTTTGAACACTATCTTTAGTTATTTGTCTCATTTTAAACCCTCTCATATTGATTAGTAGGATCAGTATCAATCCACTTAGTATTTTCTATATAAACGCCTTTATAGTTTTTATCTTTATATTCTAAAGCCATCTCTTTAGCGTTATCCCGCGTTAATAAATAATCATTAACTTCTGATCCACCAACCCATACAACGTATGTTTTTTCACTCATTTTTTGCTCCATGCTTTATTTAAGAAACCAAATCATACCATGGGTATATACTTTTGCAACACTTAAATTTCAAAATAAAAGTTATACATCAAGTTATACAAGGCTTTGACGCCTTCACTCCAACCATACGTTACGTTATCAACACGTATGTATAAGTAGTTATCCACAATCACGTTAAATTGTTAACAACTAAGGCAAAAGGTAAGAGTTATCCACTTATCCACAATCCTATACAATTGTTATCAACAGCTTTATCCACTATGCAAGTCATTGATTTAACAGTAAAAACTGAAGTTATCAACAGAAAAAGAGGCCACTAATAATAATAATAATAAAAAAAAGAAAAAAGAAAAAAGATTTAGATCAATCGAACGTTAATCAATTTAAGTTAATTCAGTATATGCTATTGACACACCGTATTTAAACGAGTACAATATGAAACATATAACGCTGAAGTCCACGTTATAAGCGGGTTTAACGTTGTGTTAAGCTAGTTTTTAAAGGTCGTTACGAAGTAGTACGAAGTCGTTACGATCAAACAATGGAGTAGTTTATGACAAACAAAGAAGCAAGGGCAATCTGGCCAATGTTAAGTTTAAAAAGAGATCATCAAGTTGGTATAAGTAATCAAGAAAGAATCAAGTTATTAGATATCGATATTGATGTATTGATCTTTATACAATCTCATCACAGAGTTACAACTAACAAAGTATATGCAACCAAATACTTTAGAGATTATGGTTTTTCAACGATCAAACGAGCAATTGATAAATTATACAAAGCTAAAATCATTTCAAAAACTGTTGATTCGATAGATGCAAGGAAACGTATTTTGGAGTTAATAACATGAAGGAATTAAAAGAAAATATCAAGAATCTAGTTGATGAAAGTAGAGATTGTAAAGCGAAGCTTCAGGATCTATATACGGCCGTTACGGGCGAGTTAACTGATGTCAGCATGCATAGTCATATAGACGTTGTAAACATGGCCATGATCGCTAAAGAAGCTAATGATTTAATAAGCTATACAACTTCAGATGAGTATGTTTCTTTGTTTAATCTAATGCAAGAGGATGAGTCATGATCATAGAAATCAAACCAAACGAATACATAAACACGGATCATATTATTTACTTTAAAAGATCAATGGATATTAAACACGGATTTAATAACACTATCACTGAGCATTGGCATGTATATGTCGATTTAGTTGGGCGTAGCATCACTATAAACTTTGATCAAGATGAAGCTGAAGCTAACGTATTGATCCGTAAACTACTAAAGGCCTGTAATGAAAACATTTAAAGCAAGATTTAACGAGTATGAAGTTATGGAAACAGTTAGTGGATTATATCTAACTACTACATTACCAACTGATCATACGGAGTGGAGCGATAGTTATTGGGAAGACTTTTTGTTATCGAATGTTGCTGAAGCTTACGAGGATCTACCAGCCGAGGATATTATGGCTATGATCCATGAAACAACTTCAGTATTTATGGGAATGATCAAGGAAAAAGAAAATGTTTGATATTATGCTTGGAGCATTGATCTTATACATGGCCTTCAAGTTAACATACTTGATCGAATACAACGATAAAATAATTAATAGAGGTGAAGATGAACACAACGTTAATTATCCTTAGTTTGATCTATATATCTCTAGAAGCCTTTACTTACCTACTCTACAGAGATTACAAAAGATCACAAGTAGAGTATAAGAAGTGTATAATAACAATTTTAAAGAGGAGATAATCATGATTGATTACGAAAAAGAAGATCAAAGATCTGAAGAGTTATACGATGAACACGTTGATGCTTTAGCACACCTACCAAGAGAGATTTGGGATGAAGTTAGACACCTACCAACAGTCCAAGCAATATCTTTGGGCGGTCAACTATTATTTGTCAAAAGACAGAAGGATAGAAACAAAGCAATTGCTGATTCTATTTGGGGGGAAAGATAATGGGATATTTTTCTAATTTGCATTTAGAGATGCAAGAAGATAATGCTCACACACAAAGTGAAGAGCCAGATTTTATGGCCTATGCTCATGAAGTTATGGCGACTGAAGAGTTTGCCAGGGATATGGTTGATCATGATCGAGGTTATGATGAATACAAAGAAAAGAGAGCTGGAGTCTTTCCCGAGATTGACTTAGGCTTTTTAGACATAAGAAAAGGAGATAAAAATGGAAGCTAAAACACTAAACATTTATGAAAGATTAGCAATGGCTAGAAACATGATCACGGGCGTTAAAAAGAAAGCGAGCAATCCCTTTTTCAAGAGCAAGTATGCTGATCTAAACAGCGTTATGGATGCCTTAGCACCTTCATTGATCGAGTGTAATCTGATCTATGTTCAGTATGCTAACCGTATTGATGGAGTTGATGTATTAACAACCGAGTTGGTTAACATTCCCAATCCAGAAGAGAAGATCATAAGCCACACGCACCTGGTTATACCTAGTGCTGATATGCAAAAGCTTGGAGGTGCAATTACCTATGCAAGGCGTTATGCTTTAGTCACTATGTTTGGCCTAGAAGCCATTGATGATGATGGCAATGTTGCATCTGGAAAGGCAAAGCCAGCAACGGCTACACAAGAACACAACGCACGGATGCTTGCTGGAAAGAAAGCATTAGACAAGGCGAAGAAAGAAAATGATTATGACTCTGCTAGTGATATGTATGACTATGCAGAGAAAAACGGATTTATACAGATCTGTGACTATTATCACCAGCTATTTGATTCTAATGAGTCAAGTGAAGGTATGTAAATTAAGCTGATCACAAAGCTTTTTCGGGGGTACTCCATGTCCTCGTTATTATTTCGATGTGCGAGTTGCTGGCGTTACCAGCTAACTTAATTTTAATAAAAGGAGTAAGAAATGTCAGAATCATATGATAATACAAACCGCGGCCAGATCTGGAAAAACGATGATATTAAATCAGATAAGCACCCTCAATTCAAAGGCTCATTAAACGTTGATGGGGTAGAGTATTGGGTATCAGCCTGGACAAGAAAGGAAGGAGCAAACCCTAAAGCACCAGCATTAACATTTAGCATTGCTAAGAAGGAAGACAAAGTAGCTGAAGTATCTGCTGATACAGTAGCACAAGATGGATTTGATGATGCGATCCCGTTTTAAATAACAACATATAGGTAATAAAATCATGGAGTATTCTATTATTGATAATGTAATTATCAACCACACACCATACGATATAGAAGATTACACGGGGGCAAGCCTCCAATCTCTATTGACTAATAAAACAACCAAGCTATCGTTTAAGTTAACGGTATTCTTTGGTTATAACGCTAGTAAAAATTCAGTTAGTCACACTATTGAAGTAACAGAAAATCAATACACAGCCTTGGCTGGAGCAGTTATTGATAAGAACAAAGATATGTTATTAAACAATAAACAGATCCTATCTGATGATGAGTTATTTGGTAAACCTAGTACAACTACGTTACGTACTCGTAACGACTCTACTAATACTAATACTATACTTACTACTATAAATACTAATACTAATACTAATACTAAGAAGGATCAAATTGAAAACTTCATTCCGAACGAGGCTTCAGAGAAAGCAGTTAGAGATAAGCACGTTGGCATAACAGCCAGCCAGGCTAATGATCTAATTCAGTCATTCAAAGATCAGATGCTGAATAGAACGGCCAAGTGGCAAGATCTACAGTCATGCTTTAGAAACTACTTGAGAAAGGATTACATTGGTATTGATCAGTCAACTAAAAAGAAAGGCACGTTTGCTGGCATGAGTGACTCACGTAAAGCATTGATTGCTATGAAGCTGGGGGCAACACAATGACTGAAGATGAAGTAAACACGCTGGCCAATGAGTTAGTAGAAGAGTTAATTGTATTCAACAAGATCAAGATGAACGTTAAGAATATTTGGGCGACCAAGTTGATTGACTTCTTTTTGAGTGAGAAGCAAGACTACAACCTATTCCAGCACTCCAAGGTTATGAAGAGTATTCCGAAGATCCCAGCTGATGGTATCCAAGCATTACTTGAGTTGATTAAACAACAGAACAACCAGATGGAAACCAAGCTTATATCCAACACTACACACTCTAAGCCTAACTATAGTAAGATATGGGATAAGTCTGATGAAAAGGCCAAGGCTTGCTTCTATGATACGTTTGATCCACAAGATGTATCGCCAGCAACCAAATGGTTTTCGAGAGAGTATTTCAGAGAGATTGGCTGGACTGAAAAACAAATTACAAGGACACTAGGATTGCCTTGGTAAAACAATAATAATTAACGGGGGAAAGAATGTTATGAAAAAAGCAGTAAAACAATACACACTTACTGATGGATCTACTTGGACAGCATTAGAGTTAAGTAAAAAATTAAATCTAACAACAACAGCTTGCAGATACAGATTAGATCAGTCTAATAAAGTGGAGTGGGTAATGCGTGTTCAACATAAAGCGATGGGTCGCAAGAAAAAACATACTTGTAGAAAATTTACCTTATCAGATGGATGCGTATTATCAGCCGAAGAGTGTGCAAAAAAATATAATATTTGCACTTCAACAATGTATGCAAGGTTACAAAGAAATATTAGAGATGTAGATACTCTTGGAAAGATACCCACAAAAGGAAGACAAAGCAACATTCATGCTGGATATGTGCCAATAGAAAAACAGCCAAACATTATTAAAAAATCTATTATGAAGCGTAATGCTTATGATCCAATGAGTAGACTATTCATGATGCTAGGAGCTGGAGCATGAGTTATTACAATACTAACAATGAAGAGGGTAGTGCCCTTTCACGTTCAAGAGAAAATACTCAAAACCAAGAGGAGTTGATACTTGCTATCTTCAATAAAGAAGAGCGTCTTTCACCTGATGAAGTATTGGATGTATGTAACGAGGAGCATAACTATCCAATAACAAGTGTTAGGCGTGCCATGACAAACCTAACCAACAAAGGGCTGTTGATCAAAACAAATATATTTAAAAAGGGTAAGTACGGAAAGATGACACATACCTGGAAGCTTTCAAACGGAGAAATAAGATGAAATTTCATGATGATGCGTTATGTAAACAAAAGATAGAGTGTATTCTTGGCTTCCTTAAAGAGATCAATGACATAGTTGAGTACCCAAGATCAGACAGAGAGCAGTTCATTAGATGCTCATTAGAGCAAGCATTGCAAGACTTGCAGTACCTGGATAACGAGTTAGACCTTGGTGAGGATGAAACGCACTCATGAAGCATACATTCTATGTAACACCCGTTCCAGCAAGCCGACCTAGAGTAACAAGATGGTCAACCTTTTATCCTAAGAAATATACAGAGTTCAGAGCTTCCATGAAAGTTGCATTGGGGGATGTGCAGTTTGTACCCTTTCAGACGAACGTATATGCGAAATTAGACTTCTTTGTGCAAATCCCTAAGTCTTGGTCGAAGAAGAAGAAATTAGAGTACCAGGGTCGTTTCTGTGACAATAACGCAGATATTGATAATTACTGTAAGGCTATACTAGATTCATTAAATGGTATATACTACGAAGACGATCGACAAATTGTGATGATACGTGCAAGAAAATATTGGTCGAACACTCCACGGATCAAGTGTGAGTTCTTAAAAATGCAAGACTAAACTTGGGGAAGTTAATGACAACAACAGAAATGTGTATAAAACTAGCTGAAGACTACGCTGACCGTGCCACTAAAGGTGGTGCTAACTATGATGATGCGTATGAGCATTATCTAACGAGATGTTTGAATAGGAACGAGAAAGAATTGAAACAACAGGTTGATGTTCAAGGTCTTAATCCCTAGTAATTTAGTGCGTGAATAGTTGAAAAAACACTATGGGGGGTGAAAAAACAAATCTGAGGAGATTCCTATCCACGCGTGCTAACTATACCATATTCCAACAAATAGTCAAGTGTATCTATAGTGTATAATAGTATTATTTATAGCACACAATAGGGCATTATGGCTTCTCACCAGATCAATATCAAAGTAGACACAGACGATTTATCTTTCATAGACACAAAAGCAAAACGCTACGGGTTAAGTCGTAGCGCAATGATTAAGTTGTTTGCTTTAAACGCTGAGATGAACGTTAGCGTACCTTCCAAACTACAGAAGCCTAAGATTTAAGGATTGTTTTTTAGATAACGCTTTACTTTGCTGAAGTAATCTGAGTCTTTCTTTCCTTTATAACTACCACCATGCCTCCAATCTTTAATGAAGTCATCTAAGTTACCGTTTTGTCTGGCGTAAGTGTTCTCCATCATCTTTTCAGTAAGCTTCTTGTAGTCTTCCTTGTCCTTTTTAGACGTAAGCATACCAACACCAGCATCAGGATTGTTAACGTCAGCGTAGTCAAGTCTTGGGTCGTAACCCTTTATAGACTTTTCATTACCGTGTATGTTAAATAATTTTGATTGAGTCATAAAGCGATCAGCATAATTCTGTAGATCTTTATCTTTGAATTTTTGACCACTTAACCTTCTACCAGTTAGTTGTACTGGCCCGAAAGCAGTTGACCCAGTTGCAGGGGCGTGAGAGGTTCTACGCCATCTATTATTCCCCCACTGCTTAGTATCAAGCATATCGGTTTCAGCACTACGTATGGCCGCGTAAAGTTGTTTAGGCGTAAACATTCCCATTAGCCACAGATTCCTTTTAACTTACCAAGTAAATCAGCAGATTGAGCGTCATCAAGACCAACATTAATCATTGCAGACTTCATCATGTCAGACTTAGAAGCTTCATCCATAGGTTTGCCAGAAAGCATACCTTCGCCAACTTCTTGATCAAGGCCAGCATCCATACCTTTAATTTGGTTGTAAGCTGTCTGAGCGTTTTCACTTAGATCTTTAACATCTTCAGGGTTGATTGCATCAAACATTTCAGGAGACATTGCTTCAAAACTAGTAGTCCAGTTTTCAACTGAGTCTTCTTCTTCAATCGCCATTTCAGCTTCAACATCGGCATCAACATCTACAGCATCCACTTCAGCTAATCTTCTTTCAATATCGGCCATCTTAGCAGGACGTTCAGCTTTACGCTTCTCAATACCAGCCATAACATCTTCAGTAGGCACTTGCTCATCAGACGTGGTAACCTCACCATCTTTAATACTAACAGGTTTCATGTAAGTTTTGAATGAGCCATCACCATCTCTGCTGCCTTCTAGCCCTCTATCTTGGCCTTCTCCGCCCACATCTTGACCATCAGCATAAACAAGGTTGTCTTCATCGTCATAGACTTCCATGTTATCCATTTGAGCAAGAAATTCTTGATCAGTCGGAGCTTTCTCTTGGTAAGATTCAGAGTCACCAGTCCAGTCGCTAGGAGCTTCTTCTGGGTTGCTTTTAAAGTATGAAGCCCATCTGTCAGTACCAAACTCCGTACCACCATCCTCAGTGATTGGGCCAGTATTAAATAAGTTACCAGCCTCTAAAGCATCAGTAAATCGTTTTCTGTTTAATTCTTTTAGTTGTCTCTCGGTTAACATTGAACCGTCTGCGCCTCTTGCCATGTTACTTCTCCTATTGAATTTTTTGTTCTATTTCTTCAGCTTTATGATTTACACTTGTCTTGAGTCCGGTGTACATATATACCGGTAATATTTCTTTAATCAAACCAGTGATTTCTTTCATTTTTAATGGGGTATCGATATTGAAATCCATTTTTGCTACAGAATTATTTATCTTCTTCATGCCATCCCTATCAACCAATAGCTCAAATACACTTCTATCCATATTTTGCTTTGTTTTAAAGTCTAACATTCTAGAGCCTAGTCTAGTCATTTTCATAGTAATACTAGATATCCGGTCTCTAATTTGAGAAGATACATATTTTGCATCAAGACCTTTAGCAATTTTACCAACAGGATCTAACTCTTGAGGGTTTATTGTCGCACCCAACTTTGAAACATCAATCCCGTGCATTGCATCAATAACCTTAGCAAAGTCTTTCAGATCTTGAGTATAACCTTTACCCATTATATCATTTATAATTTTAGCGTTTGCTTTGTCACCAAGCCAATGATAAGCACCCATAGGCTGAGTTTTAAGAGTTTCCACAAACTCCCTTCTAACTCTCTCTAACACGGCTGTCCTGGTTGAAGAGTCAAGCATTTTCAAATCTTTAAAGAATTTAACTCTCTTTTGAGGACTACCAATAATACCTTGTGCTAATTTTTTATAGCTAGGCCAAAAATCACTTGTGGTTAGAAAATGATCTGCAACTTTATTTCTTTCAACTTTAAGAGCATCGTCAAGAGTTCCCATTCTCATACCAAGATAATCAGCATCTGTTTGTAGTTTATCAAGTTCACCTCTCATTCCAGGTATTCCATCGATAACATCTTTATTTTTTGCTAGTTCTTTAGCAAGCTTCTTACGATCTAAAACTCCATTGACTACTGTCTTAGTGTATAGCTTGGCAATCATTGCGTCACGAGCAAGCTGAGGGCCTTCTTTGCCAGCTACGTTCATATACTGATCAAGAGCTTCACGGTTCTTTAGGATAATGTTAGCAACTTCAGAAGAATATCTCTTTTTACCGATTTGAGCAATAGCTTCAGCATCAAACGGAAGACCTACCTTTTCAAAATATAACTTATCAATACTTTTTAACTCTAAGTCAAACTCTTCTGGCAATAGTGATCTTAAACCACCACGACTACCATCTTGTCTTGTATGACCCATAGCATCATCTAACTGTTTAACTCTACGCAATTCAGATGGATCTCTTGTTTCACGTTTAAGTTTATTAATTAATCGTTTCAAAGAGTCAACCTGAGAAAACGTAAGCTCTGGAGATTGCAAAGTTTCCTGTCCGGTTATCTCGTTCTTTACATTTCTTGGTTTTAGAAGCTTGATAATTTTAATATCAGCTTCAGACCCCTTTCCAAATAGATCACGAGCATTATTTTCTTCTACAAACCTCCAGAAATCTTCAACTGCATCCGATGGGATTTTAACTCCCATTTCATCAGCTTTCCACTCTAACTCATCATACAAAGGTTTAACCTCTGCTCTAGCCAAGCTCTCACGTTTAGCTATTAATTTTTCAATAGCAATACCACGATCAAGATCAGACATAGTTGGATCAAGCCTTTCTTGTAAGTTTACAATACGATCATCAATATTAGATCTAGCTTTAATTAATCTCTGTTGGCGAGCTTGCATACCTTTCTTAATAGCTGTATCAGACCAAGGTAGCTCTGTGTATCTACCACCAAATATTTTATCTGCATTTACCTCAACTAATTCTTTCATCCTGTCTAGTTCCATCTGGAAACCGTGCCTAAATGAAGAGTTTGTTCTGGCTAATTTAACTAATTCAGCATGAGCTGTTGGGCTTTGGTTTGCCGCAGCAATTAAAGGAAAGTCTCCAGCATCCCATTTAACGCCAATCTTATTTAAATCTTTCAAGATCACGTCAATATCAGGATTCTCTTCGATAATTTTATTTAATATACCTTTAACGTATGTAGTGGCAAATGCTTTTTGAGCGTCATTAGGGTTGTTCTTAACTTCTTTAAACTTCCTGATAGCAGATCCACCAGTGTTAAATAAAGCAGACGTAACCGGAGCTGATATAGTTGCAGCAGGTATAGTAGCAGCTAAAGCGCCAATAGTCCTCCAACTTCCTGTCTCTGGCTCACCTGTATAAGACTCTTCTAGAGATCCACCAAGATCGCCACCACCTTCAGCGCCCATACCAACAATTTGTAAGCCCATAGCTCTTGCTAGTACAGTAGTAATCTTACCTCCGGTTTTAACTAGCAATCCGTATGGATCAGAGAAAGCCTCAACACCAGAACCAAGATATCTATGAATATCATTAGGCGGTTTTTTACCAGTTTGATCAACATCTAAATTAAACAGCTCTTGATACCCATGCTGATAATTCATGTAGTTTTCACCAAAAGTTTGATATAGATCTTCAAGAGCATTTTCTTTGTTAGAAAGAGATGGTAGAGATGACTTGGTCATAAGGTTAAATGTATTTTTAGCTAAGTCTCCGCCAAACTGTGAAACTGTTTCACTAAATGGTTGTGACGCTATATCTTCAATTGGATCAACTACCAGTGTTTTAAAAAATGCGCCCACCATTGACGGTGTGCTTGTAATGCCTGATTCGATACGGTCAATATAATACTCACTAAGGTCTGTGTATCTATTCTCTCCAGACTGCCCCTGCTCTAATTTAGAAGCGTAATCCATTAACTGATCATCTGTCATAGATTTAAGATCTACAGAGCCTGCTGTTTGCTCTCTAGGGGTTTCACCAGCAAGTTTAGCAATGTAAGCTGTTAAATCTTCATCACTCATCTTACTCATTTCATCATCATAAGCAGATTTTGCTACAGGGTCTTTTGTGTGAACCTTATCATCTGTGTCAGTCCATGTTCCATCAAACTTTGTAGTCATTATTTTCCTCGTCTTTTAAGTTCTTGTCTGGCAAGCTCAAGCTTTTGAGCTGTTGTGAAAAATTGAGCTGTACTTGGTCGAATCCACTTACTCAAAGTGTCCTTATCATATCTGTTCTCGTATTTTGATGTGTAATCATCAACTTTAGAGTTGTATTTTTCTTGATCTAATTGACCAATTCTAACAAGCATTTCTTCAATATCATTTAATGTTTGAGCGGATGTATCACCTGATATAAACCTTGAAATTGAGTTTGCTATTCTTTGACCAAGACCACCGATCTTCATAACTTGCTGAACTTCAGGGTTTGAGATTCTCTTATCAGAGTTAAATTTAGCTAGGATTCTTTCCATCTGTGGCATGGCAGCAGTATTACCATTTCTAACCTGATTAACAATATTTATTCCAGTTTCAATAGTAGAAATATTCTCTTTAAGATTTTTAGTCTCACCAGTAAATTGAGTGTTCATACTCTCAAGAGCTTTTGTGTCTATGTTTTGTTTTTTGTCTGATGTTAAATCAGTTGGTTGAGACGAAGGTGTAACAACAGCTGATTGTACTTTTGCAAGCCCTGGGTCTTGTTTCATTTGAGAAAGTCTATTTTCAAGAGCGTTCATCCAAGGGTGTATAAACGTATCAGTAGTAGCACTAACTTGCGCAACATCAGGTGATGAATTTGCAATAGCACTAATATCGTCTTCACTTAAAAAATAATTTCTTCTCTCGGCTTCTTTACGAATATCTTCTCTTTTGTCTTTTCTAACAGCTTGCCATTTCTTTGTAGTAGAAGAATCAGTCATGTCGTTAGCCATCTTCATAATTTGCTGATAATCATCCATCTGACCAAGATTTTTAAAGGCATTAGCCATTTGAACCATTTGTGAGTAAGTTGTAGGATTAGGAAACATAGCTTGGACTTCTTGTCTAGCTTGTTGCTTAACTTGAGCAGGAGTTTGGTATCCTGCAGCTTCCATTGCAGCACCACCAAGCATACCACCAGCTTGAGCCATTACAGCAGCAGCAACACCGCCTTCTCTAATCTTAGAATAATCAAGACCAGTTTGTCTATTAGCTACCTTCTCTTCAGCTAAAGCGTCATAAACATTTCCTAATTCTGCCATGATGTCTCCTTTAAGTTTTTTTAGGTGGGTTAACGTATCTATCTACAGCACCTGCCATACCGCCCCACATACCAGCAGAAGCATCAGACATTTGTTTAGCAGCACTAGCTTGCATATTACCTGCTGTTCCAGCAATACCAGATAAATTAGCACCAATACCCTGACCAGCCTGACCATAAGTTGCAGGTAAATTACCCAAGCCTTGAGCAAGAGATAAGTCACTAGCATATCGACCTCTGTAAGTATCTTGTATAGCTTGAGCTTTATCGTAACCAGCAATCTGAGCTTGAGCATCTTGTTGAGCTTGAGCATCAAGTAGAGAGTTCATTTGCATTTGACCACCAGTTGAACCAAACATACCTTGAGCTACAAGTCTATTTTCACGTTCAAGTCTTTGTTGTTGTTGTCCTGGAGCATATAAAGCTTTTTGTTGCTCGTAGAATTTTTTACCCATTGCAGCAGGATCAGTTCCAAGTGCGTTTGCTTGCGTTCTATTAGATTTTGCTGAAGCCATTGAAGCATCATACTGAGCTTGCATTTCTGGAGACAGGGTTTGTAAAGATGTTCTTGACTCAGGATCAAAAGTTGTAGCACCAAATACACCACCTACGTTCCAAGGTTGTGAGCGTTCCCAAGCTAATTGAGCAGCTTGCTCTTGAGCGCTTGTAGATTCCCTAGCAGCTTTACTTGCCATATAGCCAGTTCCTAAAGCAACGCCAGCATTTAGTAAAGGCTTATTCCAGTCCTCGTTCCATTTAAAATCATCCCAAAAAGCCATGTTATTTCTCCTTAATAATCTGATACACCGACTTCATCGGCAACATCTTGTTCATCGGCAGCAGTATATCCACCACCTGTGTTATTGTCATTTCCATCAAAACTTGTAGCAAAGTCCATATCCTCTTTAGAGAATCCGCCTTCATAATAATCTCCAGCTACAGTGCCTTCAGAAGTATTCATACTTCCGTAACCATCGTTACCACCAAAATAATTACTAATAGAATTGCTAACACCATTAAACATTCCAGCAAAATCACTCACTGAGCTAGGCTCTTGAGTTATCTCAAACATACTTCCTCTGTTATTTATTGCTAAACTTTCACCTGGAGCTTTCATACCATAGCCAGTTGATTTATCTTCAACTTGAACATTACCTGGAGTCCATGTTTCATTATAGTTTGCAACAGAAAGATCAGATTCTTTTACAATGTCTTGAATACTTTTTCCTGATCTTAGCTCGTCAGCCATAAATTCCATACCTACATTTCTTGCTGCGTCAAATTCACGCGTACCTTCTTTAAATCCCAAGGATTTAGCAACACCTGTTCCTAGACTACCTACCTCAGCTTTCCATTCTCCTGGGCTAATAGCTCTTCCTAACTCTTGTCCAGCTATTCCGCCAATATTAGATAGGGCTATAGCTTCTTGAAGAGAGCCAGCTTGTGAGCCTAGTATAGAAGAGCCTAAGTAAGACCCTATGCCTCCCGCTGGGTTTTTACCCATAGCATAATCAGTAAGAGACGAAATAGGCGCGCCAGTAAGGAATCCACCAACTTGCGCTAAATCTCTACCACTAATACCATCATCTTTCCAGTAGTCATAGTAATCTTGAACTTCTTTTTCTCTTGGTGTTAATGCTGGTCCAGTTGGAGTTGGAGCTTCAAAATTATAGTTTCCGTCACTAATATTACCAGCAATATCAAGACCAGCAGACAAAGCAGGATTAACTGATTGTTGACTATCAAGCCAACGTCTATAATGCTGA
>Ga0308008_1000548_pt1 | contig 14942 bp, 16 predicted proteins | sample Neamet125_FD_203140 | JGI IMG/M metagenome (GOLD analysis project Ga0308008, IMG submission 203140) | Marine microbial communities from water near the shore, Antarctic Ocean - #125 | ecosystem: Environmental > Aquatic > Marine > Unclassified | place: Southern Ocean | collected 2014-07-24
GCCTATAACACAGCTAAAAATACTAATACTTCATGGAATACAAATACTTCATGGCTGACTAATTTTACAAATAACACTATTTTCTATGTTAACCCAGAAACACCTATAAGTATCGCAACCAATACGTCTGTAAATACAGCAGCAACAAATTCGACTAGTGGAACTAATAGTACAGCAATTGGTACTAGTAGAAGTACTACTAGAAGTACTAATACTGCGTACCAGACTACATTTACAAATAACACAGGCGCTCATACGAATAATACGAACACTTCAAGGTCTACTAACACTTGTTACAGTACGAATACATCATATGCTTGCGAGTTTACAAATAGTACTGGCTTTACAAATAACACAGGTGCACATACTAATGACACAGGCTTTACTAATAGTACCAATACCTGTTACAGTACGAATACATCGTACTCGTGTACCTTTACAAATAGCACAGCCTACGGTACAACTAGAAGTACGAATACGTCATACGCGTGTAACTTTACGAATAACACAGGCGCGCATACGAATAATACATCAGGTACTAATAGCACGAACACTTCTTATAGTACTAATACCGCGTGGAATACAAATACTACGTACCAGACTACCTTTACTAATAATACAGGACAGACAACAAATAATACAAATACTAGTTACCAGACTACCTTTACTAATAATACAGGTGCTCACACAAATAATACAAATACTAGTTACCAGACTACCTTTACTAATAATACAGGTGCTCACACAAATAATACAAATACTTCGTATAACACAGCGTTTACAAATTCGACTGCTGGAACAAACAGTACCTCGTATAATACTAACACTAGTAAGCTAACTAACGTAGATTCAGTTTCTACCAGTTATAATACTAACACTAGTAAGATAACTAACGTAGATTCAGTTTCTACCAGTTATAATACTAACACTAGTAACCTGACAGATAATGTACAAGTAAGTACTACATGGAATACGAATACTGCTAGAACTACAACTTATGAGACTACTTTTGCCACTTCTAGGTCTAGCTCAAGAGCTACATCTACGAGTAGAAGCACAACTACTACTTATAACACAACTAAGTCTACTGCAAGTTCAAGATCTACTTCAACAAGTAAGTCAACAACAACAGTATATGATACTAGTAAGTCTACTGCAAGTTCAAGAGCTACTTCAACTACGTTGTCTACAGCAACAGTATACGCAACTACTCTTGGTACGCTTACAAGTAGAGCAACTGATACAACTAGGTCTACAGTATGTACGTTTAACACAACTACTACTACTGCTAGTTCAAGAGCAACTGGAACAAGTAAAACAACTACTTGTACCTTCGATACTACAACATCAACAGCAAGTTCAAGAGCTACTTCAACAAGTAAATCTACAACTAGCACCTTTGATACTACTAGATCAACTGCGACAGTCTTTGAGACAAGTAGTACAACAGGATCTGTGTTCAATACTACCAGAAGTACTACAAGTACATTTGGAACTACTAGAGCAACAGACACAACTATAACAACGGATCATTTGACAACTATTGCAACTGCAACAGCTACAAATATCTTTGAAAGAATAACAGCGTCACAAGCTGGGACTATATTCGATACTGAAGTATCAAGCGCTTCAGACATCGGTGCCTCATATTGGGACGGATCACAATGGAGCTAAAACATGGCGGAAGCTAAAACAGAACAAAGGATTAAACCACATCCTGCAAGAAATAGTACTATCACACCAGAGTACGTGAATAATAAGATGGAAAACCTAATGGCAGCCCTCTTTGACACAATAGGTGAGAATGAAGAAAGAATAAGGGAACTTGAATTACAAGTTTGGAAATTAACTGAGTCACTCAAGGTAAAATAATGGCAGGACTAGACGCACTAGCTATAAATGAAGAGTTAGGAGATGTACCGACTCATTTTATGAAGTCTGGTAGTTGTATGCCACCCAAGGATAGGCTAGAAACATTACTAGAGTTTCAAAGAAGAGTTCTCCCTAAGTCACATAGAGGAGTATCATTTGAATTTGATTTATGGTATAATACAAATCAATTATATACTATAAATAACTTCTTATATACAGATTTTTTAGGTGGCGGAATATTTATTCGTGTTAATAGCATAAAGATAAATGACCGCATTATGCACAATATTGCTGATTCAGATATAAAAATAGATGAAGAAAGAATACAAACCATAATAGATAACTTAGAAAATAAGTATACATTACAGAACAATAGATCGGCACATGAAAAAGTAGTCTTCCCACCAGGAAGTAACTTAATTCAAAACGGTAAGAATGTAATGGATTGGAAGAAACTTGATAAAAAAATAGAAGAAGGTTTTATAATAAAGCCACACCCTATAACAGCGCATATATGGATTGCTAAATATAAGGCAAGGTATGGCGCAGATAAGGTACTAAATAAGAAATACGGTGGTCACGAAATCCTTGAGAAGTGTACTGACCTAGCTTTCTGTCCTAACAGTCAAATGGGAATAGAAGGCTTGTTACTAGGTAAGAATATTCATTCAATAGCAACTCCGAGAGCAGCTAGAGAAAAGAATCATTTAACCTATGAAGCAATATACCAAGGAATAGCAGGAAAAGACTGCGGATCACGAACAGCCTTACTGAAAATACTTTCTAGTAAGAGATCTGGCATCATGTTCCACTTTGACAATGATGCGGAAGAACGCGTCGAGAGATATCTCGAACAATTTTGGGAATACACAATAAGAAAATGATAGACATAATTATACTAACAGAGGAAATAAATACAGAATATACCCTCAGCTCTTTACTTAATAGTTCAGAGAACTTTAGACTTCACCTGTTCAATAGGAGGGGTCTGCTTAACGAAAATATGCAACCAACTATTCAATGGGCACTTGCTAACTTCAGAGAAGTATATGTCTACCAGACTCCTTGGACTTTTAAAGGCCCAGGCTCTCAGAGAATGGCAAGAGTATTGTTACAGTTTAAAGAGCATTGGAAAGACAAAGCTCCTAAAGGCTTCCCTATAGAAAGAGTCTTAGTAACTACTAAGGGAGCTAGGGTATTTAATGGTAAGTTTGCTGGAAATGTTCCTACTGTGGCGCAGATGGGCGATAAGATGGCTTTCTTTTCTAAGAAGTACCAGTATCATGACCATAAGTTCTACGGCAACTACTATCAGATTTTAGGACTAGACGCTAAAAAGTATGATACTGAAAAAGATTTTATGTTACTTAATTGGGCTAAATTTAAGACCTTAAATAACTCTAATTTCTTACCTGGCGGAAAAGCTACACCACAGAAAGATGCACAGACCGGAAAGTCACTTAATCAAGTTGACTCGTTTATTAACTCAGCAGACAACCCTACATTCTTTAAAGAATTGAAGAAAGAAAAGATTGGGTATATGCCTATGTACTTTGATATGAATGTTGATGAACTAATTAAGAAAGAGTCTATTGGACCAAAAGACACAATCAATCATAACATTATGATGAGAAAAGCATTCTCTCTAAACTTAGATACCCCATGGTTGTATGAAACATATTACCAAATGCCTACTCTACATTACATGGCAATCCCATGGGATGTATGGAGCAACCTTATAGATGATATCCCCCTCAATCTAAGAAGAGAGGCTATAAATGAGAGACTACTAGAAAAAACTAATCATCAGAAAAGGTACTTGCGAAAAGTAGTAGAAGCAGGGTACTTACTAGGTAAAATATAGTGATGAAAAGTATTCCTTTACTATATAGGTTATTCCGTTACAGTCCTGATGGTGAAGACAACGCTAACATGATAGCACGGGTTGTAACTCACTTTAATGGAAAGTCTAAATTCAACCAAATGTGCAAATGGGCAGAGACACCTGTAGGTAAAAGATACCTTGCAGGAGAACGCATCATTGATAACATAGAAGATTTTAGAGAACGTGACGATAATACTCTCGGAAGAAAGTATTTAGAGTTTATGGATAGATTTTACTTTGGTAAGTTAGCTGACTTGATAGTTCTACCAGACAGAGTTAAAGCCGACCTTGTAGAAGAAAAGTACGCCTTATTTATAATGGACACTCACGACTTCCTTCACGTTATTCTAGGATACCCACCAACTCCCTTTGGCGAGTTAATGCGTATAAAAGTTTTTAAGAAATATGAGGGCAGAGGTTGGGCTGTTGTAGACTTCGTGGGGAGACTTTGGGCGATGAGTAAAGGATTAAAAGAAGCACGAAGGTATCATGAACTAGCACAGGAAGCCAGATGGATGAGAAAATTTAGTATAAACTATGTATATGAAGATTGGTTTGAAATGTTAGGTTGGCATATCAATAAAGTCCGCAAAAATCTCAGCACCAAATCAACAACTCTATATAACTATAACGACCTTTAATCTTCCAAGATTTCTGCTTTCAAGTCAGAAAGAATTTCCCACTTTATAATCCCATTACGAGCCATCTCTAAAGCGTATTCACGCTCTGCTGGTACATTATGCGGAATCTCATTTACACTATTTCTAGGTAAATGCCAACTATTCGGATAAGCTTCTCCTACTTTAAAAGGAGCTGATTTTGCAAAGAAGTCAAATCCAATCAATGTAAGACTATCCCAAACCCATGCTTTCTTTATTAGCCATAGTAAGGTTATAAATCCATTAGAAGGTCGTCCTAATACTGCGTTATTTACATAACCAAATTCATCATAAATTTTAAGTAATTCTTCATCACTAAACATTGTGTGCATCTCTGCGTCTAATGCTTTATTTACATCTCTAGCAGAATTAAGATTTATTCTTGTACGATTTAATAGTTTAGGTACGTTTGCAAGGCGTTCTCTGGTTCCTATTTGATCTGCTCTGAGGAATCCTGCTGCCCATATATCAATCTTTTTACCGATAGCCTTATCGTGAGCTGGACGGGGTAAACCTTTTCCCATGCGTATAACAACATCATGACTGTCAATGAATTCTCCTTTTTCATAGTTTATAATCTCTATTGAATTCCCTACTAGGATTATATTCTTATGCTCTAGTACTGATAAAACTTTATCTTCTAGTGTCATAGTTTATTTACGTGTAAGTGGTAAAACTCTTTAAGAGTTTGTTTATCTTCTTGAATGTCGACATAGTTTGCCGAGCTTTGTAGTGTCATCTCTGGTATTTCGAGATGTTTGGGTAACTGTATAAGATACTCTACTGCTGTTGCAACTTCATCCCAAGATAGGCTTGGCAACTCGTGATTGAGTAAGCCAAGATTGAGTGTGCTAATACGGCATAGTTTGTCACTATTATAAGTAAGGTTGTTTGACAGATGATTGATTGAAGCCTTTTGAGCTGCATACATATGCCCTTTTGATATATTGGGTTGATAAGCTCTAGAAGATATGTTTATTATCAACTTGTTCTCGTCTCGTTTCCATGCTCTGTAAGCTATATCAAGTATCGTTGTTTGGTCGAAATCTCTGTGTGCGAAGTTAATTAGAACGTCTACATGATTAGGATTACTTTTGTCAAAGCCGTACCAATCTGTATCATTCATTGTAATATCATCTATACGAGGGGTTGCTACCGTATTGTTTTTAGCACGCAAGACACCCGCTATGGTTTCTGCGAGTCCTGTACTACCTGTTATTGCTATTTTCATATTCCTGTACCATGTCAAATGACTGTTTGCCGAAGAGAGAGCCATCTACACTACAACCATTGCAGGGTGACATACTTCTATCTCCTTTAGCTAACTTGCGTCTGATCTTTTTCATTGGTTTCCCAAACCAGACATTCATTAGCGTATCGTTTAATAAATTTCCTATAATATGTTCTCTACCCCAGTCGTTGGAGCAAAAGAGAACATCTCCATTCCAGTCTACAAACATTTTGTAGAAAGGATAATGACATGGCTTACCTTGTAAAGATTTGATATCACTCTCCTCTATACCAAGCCAGTCTATTGTCCCACTCCTATTATTAAGAATGAGTCCGTGATCTTTCATACTCCAATGCATTCGATACTTGTACCTGTCTCCTGGAATATCCTTCATAATCTTATCGAATGTATACGTCTGATGCGCTCCATCATATAAGTTAATGTATAACAAGGATAATCCATTCTCAAAGAGGTCACTTGCATACTCAGGCGATAATCTATCCCCATTAGTATTGCACTCGATTATATTGGAATGAAGATGTGTTCTAAAACTTTTAACTACTTCTCTAAACTGTGGATTAAGTAAATTTTCCCCAAATCCGCTAAGAGAGATCTTTCCACGATAGTTATTACGTGCAAGTTCTTCTGCGATCCTTGCTGCTCCTTTCGGAGTCATATGCAAGTTTCTGTTCCCAAAGACTTCAGGGTCATGTCGAGGACAAAAGACACAAGTTCGATTACAAAGTTCGGTAGTATTTACTTCGACTGTGAGTATGGACGAGATTGGGTCAAATTCTTCATTTGATAGTCTGTTGTGGTGGGCTTGTTCTTGGCTTCTTCTATGTGCTAGGAAACTATGCTGGTCGTCTTGCTTCTTCAAGGATATTTCTCCATTCATCTGCGTACTGTACTTTTTCATATCCTGTCAACCACGGACCGCCATCTGTAAAATGTACTGCTTTAGGGTTGGGAATATCATAGTATCCGACCATGTTGTTATAAGTTGCGGGCAGACCACCGATAGGCTTGTCTGTCCATTTAAATCCATGTAAATCACCCGCTGGGGCTTTATTTACATAATCTGCGTCTATCTCCATTTCATCACAATTGATGTACATTAGAGATGACCAGTATTTATAAGGGTATGGACGGTTTACTTTTCCGTCCATTTTGATTCCCTGTCGAGTTATCAGTTCAGGGTGTTTAACCACATGAACGTCATGTTCCTCGCTTTGATACTTTTCTAGCTCTCCTGGGTCACTTCTCCAGATAAAGTCTCCATCGCAAAATAGAGCGTATCCTTCAAAGTTCGTCAGATATGGAACTAAAAATCTCGTAAAGGCAAAGTCTGTTGCCTCTCCTTGATAGGGTCGTTTATATACTCCTGTGTCCTGTAAGGCTGATTTCCTTAGAGGGCGTATGATGTGTAAGCTAGAGAATCTCTCGATACTTGCTTTACATGCATCATACATTTCGGGGTGTGCTTCCTCGTATCCTATAAAAATGTTCATTTAGCTACTTGAATTATTAACTAATTCAGGTGTAAACGATACATTATCTTCTTTTCCTAACTCTTCGCCTAACTGATTTATATAAGCCTGTCTGCCAGTTGTCATTATTGCAATTTCAGTCTGCAAGTCTTGAATCTTTGCGTCTGCTATTTGAATATGATTGATAACAGTTACATGCTCGTCACTCATTTGGTCGACGAAGTATTCGGTTCCATCAATAGTGATGGATTGTTGTGGTTCATTACTCATTTGAATATATCCTGCCAATTTCCTTTAGTGCTTGCCTTAGCATACTCAGTAGCACGGTTTTCAAAAAAGTTGGTATGCTCAACTGCGTTGACTTGCATGTCAATCCAAGGCAATGGGTTTTCGGTACTATGAAAAATCTTCTTCATACCTATTCCTAGTAGCCTTCTGTCTGCAATATATCTAATATATTCCTTGACTTCTTTTGCAGTTAAATCAGGAACATCTGCTTTATCAAAGCAAATATCAATAAAGTTATCTTCTAACTCTACTGTTCTTTCAGCGGCACAATATATTTCGTATTTCAACTTATCAGTCCACAACTCAGGGTTTTCCTGCATGAAAGTTCTGAATAGTTTTGACAAACCTTCGACATGTAAGGATTCATCACGAATACTCCATGTAACAATTTGTCCCATTCCTTTCATTAAGTTATGTCTTGGGTAGTTGAGAAGAATCGCAAAGCTACTAAATAACTGTACTCCTTCTGTAAATGCGCTATATACCGCCATTGTTTTTGCCATATCATGAGGAGTATCCATGTTAAAGTCTTGTAAGTACTCATGTTTCTCCATCATAGCATGTATATCGAAAAACTCTTGGTACATCTCTTCTGATTTACCTAAAGTATCTAGTAGTAAGGAGTATGCTTCCTGATGGACTGCCTCCATAGCTGCATAAGCAACTAGCATCATTCTTACTTCTGGTTGTTTAAATGTAGGTAAGTAGTGCGTAGCATAACCTCCGCACACGTCTACATCTGCCTGAGTAAAGAATCTAAAAATATTATCTAGTAACATTCTCTCTCCTTCACTTAATTTTTCTCTATAATCCTTGATATCATCCTGTAGTGGCACTTCTTCTGGTAGCCAATGCATTTGTTGTTGTTTTTTGTAATTCTCAAATGCCCACGGATATTTAAAAGGTTTATAGTATTCTCTTTCTTCTAATAAACTCATATTATCCCTCGCAACTTAGACATTCTTCAGCTTCAAATATGATTTCTCTCTTTGCTTCTGTAGTTACATTGTCTGCTCTTGAAATTGCCTCACTACGTAGGTAGTAAAGCGTTTTTAGGTTTTTTGCCCATGCTAACATGTGCGCGGAGTGTAAGTCACCTTTATTTACATCAGGTGGGAAGAATAGATTTAACGACTGACTCTGACAGATATATTCCTGTCTAGCCGCCGCATGCTCTATAATCCATGCCTGATTGATCTCAACTGCTGTCTTAAAGACTTCTCTTTCTTCGTCACTTAAGAACTCTAGGTGTTGACAACTCCCTCTCTGCATAATAATAGTTTTCCAAATACTATCATCATTCCGTCCATACTTCTCTAAAACTGCTTCTAAGAACTTATTTTTCAATAGGTTACTTCCAGACTTTGTTTTTTGAGTAAATGCATTTGCTCTAAAAGGTTCAATACTTGGACTCGTATTCCCACAAATTATACTAGAACTAGCGTTCGGTGCAATAGCCAAGAGATGAGCGTTCCTTACAGAACAAGTATCATCATCTGGACAAGCGCCTTTATCTACGGCTAGTTTCTTTGTGGTTTCTAGGGCATCGTGTTTAATGTGATTGAATATCTTGATATTCGCAGCCTGAGCTTGCATACTCTCGAAAGGTATACTATTCTTCTGCAAATACGCATGGAATCCCATCGCACCTAAACCAATACTTCTTTCCCTCATTGCAGAGAACTTAGCTCTATGCAACTGGTCGGGGGCTCTAGCAATGAAGTCATCTAATACATTATCTAACATTCTTACTAAATCCGGTATGAAAGCAGGGTGGTTGCTCCATTCATCATAATTTTCTAAATTTACTGATGATAGGCAACACACTGCTGTTCTTTCTTCGTCGGTGGCTAGTGTAATCTCACTACACAGGTTACTGTGGTGTACTTCTAATCCTAGCTTCTTTTGGAAGTCCGGCAACCCAGCTTGCACTGCGTCTTCGAACATCACGTACGGCTCGCCTGTTTCCATTCTGTTTTGTAATAGCTTGACCCATAAGGCTGTTGCACTTATAGTTCTTTTGACCTGTCTTGAGTGAGGATCCACCAAGTCCCAGCTATCATCAAAGTCAGGATATTTACTTGCGCTGTGTATGAGTTCCATGAAACTATCAGGAACCACCACACCGTGATGAAGATTGATAGACTTACGATTCGAATCGCCACCTGTAGCTTTTCTGACATCTAAAAACTCCTCTATTTCGGGGTGACTCATATGTAGATAAGCTGCATAACTACCCCTTCGAGTTATACCTTGTGAAAATGCTAACATTTCCGCATCTACTACTTTTAAGAAAGGTATCACTCCAGTACTCTCACTTCCTTTAGAAGTTTTTGTACCTTGTGACCTTACATCACTCCAATGTCCGCCTATACCACCGCCAAATGACGATAAGTAGGCATTTTCTGTGTAATGGTCCGTTATCCCTTCTCTACTATCTTCTACGTAATTAAGAAAACAACTTATAGGTAGTCCACGAGCAGTTCCACCATTAGATAGAACAGGAGTCGCGAACATAAACCACAGATTACTAACATAATCATACAGCCTTTGTGCGTGAGCATCGTCATCGGCAAATGCCATACAAGCTCTTGCAAAGGCTTCCTGTGGAGATTCTTCTCCTGGTATCATATACCTGTCCTTGAGAGTTGCTATTGCAAACTCATCAAGAAGGCTATCTTTACTAAAATCTATTTTAACTGACATAATTTTTTACTAATCCTATAATTTCTTTACTGTGTCCAAGTACTTGCGCGTCTGGGTCGTAGGATAAATCCATCAACTCTATATTCTTAGCAAGATTCTCTGCACCAAACTCGTTTAAGTTTTGCATGAATTTATACTTGCTTTCGATAGGAAGTGTTGACATTATATCAAATACATCACCGTAATCGGCAATCATACTACTAGCACGCTTTGGACCTATTCCATTTACTCCTGGGACATTATCACCTTTATCTCCACATAAGCACTTAAATGTTAAATACTTGTCTGGGTGAAAGTCGTAATGTTCGTCCCAATTACCTATTGTTGTCTCTTTTCTTGTTACGGTAGAGAACCGTGATATGTTCTCGGTTATTAGAAGATCCCAATCTTTATCTGAACTCACCATCCAGATGTCTTGGATTCCACATTCTTCTCTATTAAGAGCTATGACTGCTGCAATATCATCGGCCTCTACACCTTTATATTTAATAGTGAGATAACCTTTCTCATTACATAAGTCTATACACTTCTGAAATTCTCCGAGGAAATTCAAAAACTCTTTCTTTTCTTCTTCTGTTTGGTCTGCATACCGCTCTTTACGGTTTGCTTTATACTCAGGGTCTATTGATTTTCTATAATCACTCCCTCCATCGCCTAATACTACGATTTCACCGCAGTCGTACGATTTAGCAAGACTTTCTATAGTCTTGAGATATTCTACTTTAAAGAACTCTTTCTTTTGATGTTTCCATCTGAACGCCAAGTTAAGTCCATCAACTACTAACAGATTCCCGTTAGGAGTTGGAGGGTTTCCAAGGCTCGTAAATTCTATCGCCATGTGTCCATTCCTGTTTTTCGTGTTCGAGCCACTTCTCCGCTAGGCAAATATATGAGTCAAGCCAAGGCAAGTGCATATATTGTTCTAACTTATGAGGCTTCCGAACGGTTGATACAAAAAATTGTGCATGGTTTGCCTTGAAAAACAGTAGAGGTTCCTGATTACAGTCCTCTGCTTGCTGTCTTGCTTTAGCCCACCAATGCACAAAATTATTACTTTTGTTAGTAAATATTTTAGTAGTGACTGCATCGTCCTTGTAAAATTTTACTTCGATTAAGAACTTATTTATTGAATGTTTCAAATATAAGTCCCCTTTTATTTTCCCAGAACCAGAGCCGGGAGTGCCCTCGAACGGTAACTGGGTATGTCTTGTTAACATATTGGCAACGAGTGCCTCGGCTTTCGCCCCTTTTTGTCTTGAATTAACCATTATAACGACTGGATATATTTAATTAAATTATCTGTATCGTTAAGTTTTAACTCTACTATATGCTCATCCATTATTTCTATATTGAGGTCTGCCTCTAATTCCATTACGAGTTCTATCATATCTAAACTGTCTGCACCTAATTCCAGGAGATCGTCCCCTGCTTTTAATGAATTACGAGGTAATTCTAGTTGTGCCTCTATTAGAAATAATATTTCTTCATCTGAGTAATGTTTAATAGTCGTTGTCTTCAAGCAATGCCTCTCTATATTCTTGTTGTCTGACTAGAGTTTTATCATAGTCGGTTAATTCTTCCCAATCACACGTCTTACAAGTAACTCCTACTAGGATATACTCTCTATGCTCCACTTTATGTGGGCAGATGTGCAACCAAAATGTAGCGCCCTCAGTCTTATTCATGTTTATTCCAAATGACTTATATTGTCATCTTTTACAATTTCTATCTTCTCTAATAATGGATGTGTCCAACCATGAGAAACTAGGTATGTGTTAAGGTTAGCCTCTTTTAGGAGAATCTCTACAACTTTCTCCTTTCCCTGTTCATCAAGTGCTTGATTAACTTCATCAAGAAATAGCACATTGATTTGACTTCTACTAATAGATGTCATAAGTTTTCGTATTGCAACTAAGGTGGCAATATTAACTCTTGCGAGTTCCCCACTAGATAATGCTAGTATGTCAATAAGTTTACCTGTATCGGTAACTTCTACGTTAAGCTTGTCGTTTTCCACAACGAAATTGATACTAAATCTGCCATCGCTAAACTCTGCTAGGTACTCATTTGTGAGCATTTCTAGTTCTTTTACGAGTGACTCGATTTTGTATGCTAAGAGTCCGTTTGTGCTAAACGCTTTTTTAAGTACTTCAAGAACTGAAAGTTTATCCTCAACACCGCTGAGCTTGCTTGTAATTTCAGAAAGCTGACTTTCAAAGTTTGCTGTCTGCTCTGCAATAATCTCAATTCTGGTATTATGTCTTTCTCTTCTTTCATTTTCCTCTGCTATTTCGTAAAGCTCTTCCCTAGCCATTTGAACCTTCGCTTTAATCGCTGAAATAGTCCCTCCGATTGCTTCTGGATCGCTAACTGCCGTTGGGAGTCCAGAGTCAACAGAGGTGAAGAGCTGTTCCCAGTCTCTAACTCCTTTGGCTGCTTCCCTATGTATTTTATTGTCATGTTCTAATTTTCCTAGTTTTCCTTCTTCTACTTTAATAAAAGTGGAACAACTCATTGCCCTTTTGTTGTGTGATTCATACTGACGTTCGATAAACTCTAAATCAATATCCTGCGAGCAAGTAGGGCACTCTCTATCTTCCGCATTTTTCAATGCTTCATATTTATCTCGCATTTTCACTTCGTGTGAAAGTTCTGACTTCCAAGCTCCGATAGAACCTATCACACTTCCAGTATCGTTAGACTCTGGATATAGTTGATAGTCTTGTCGTAGCCCAGTAATATCTATGGATTTTAACCTTTCTAATAAATTATTATTAAGATTTATTTTTTTATTTTTCTCCGAGATATTTTCAAAGTCTACTTGTAACTGATGGAGTCTATCTTCGTCCTTTTTCGAGATTTTTGGTAAATCTAATTTAGATAATATCTCTGTAGTCTCCATTTTGTTGTCTGTTAACCATTTCACAATTGTGTCGGTTTTTGCGTTGAGGATTGTTACTTCCTGTGATGCAAGCCGTACTCCTTCCCTGAATGTATCAAAGAATGCGACGTAATCGTCAAGTCTCAGCAAATCAATTAAGAACTTCTTACGATTTGTATCTGTAGCAGTTAAAAACTGCAAACTTGTATTAGTATTCTGATAAACAAGCTGTGTAAAGGTTTTGAAATCCGTACCTAACACCTCTCCCAGCGTCTTGTACGTATTACTAGCAGTATGACTACTTATATCTTCACCATTTTTTGTTAACTTACACTTTAAAGTTGCTCGTCTGTTAACTGTGATATTATAAATATCGTCATCAACAGTAAAGTCAAGACTAATATCATAGCCCTGATTAACGTATCGGTTAGCAATATCAGCTTTCTTCACATTCTTACTATTCTTGTTGAATAATACTTCTTCAAGAATAAGTGGAATAGATGATTTACCTACTCCATTAGTTCCAACTAGCTGTGTTAGCGTAGCGGCTGATAAATCAACCTCATTGTTTGCTCCATAAGAGAAACAGTTATCCCAAGCTAACTTCTGTAGAATAATCATTGTACACTCCTATAATTGCTTTAATCTTGTTATCGTCTAAATTTAATATATCTCTAAGATATACTACAAGTTCATCACTAATAGTCATTTCGGAAGTAAGGTTTAAAGTAGCTTCTACCTGTCGTCTTACAACTTTCTTATCTAGTAGTTCTGAGTTCTTAATTTTTGCTAAATCTTGAACATCACCTTCTAACTCATAGATGGTATGGTCAAAGTAAGTCTGTAACATATCGTCTGGATCTGATACAGTCTTTCTTATTAGTTGTGGTAAGTCAAATTCATGCCATGTCCATGACCAATCCTTGTCTATTAGTAAAGCACCTGTCTTTACTCTGTTCCTATGGAAACTGGTTGTCATTGGACTTCCTGGGTATACAATGTTTCGTTGAGTGTTCTCGTGAGCATGTAAATCTCCAGCAAATACGGTTTTGAACTTATCAAACCTTTCTAAATCTACTTCAGGCACGACATGAGGGGGTATTTCACCCCTGACATGTGTGAACAAGTAATCAGCTTCTATCGTTTCTATACTATCCTTGCGATGCAAGTCAGCGTAGGGTAATATTGCCCAATCATCTTGTATATAAGTAGTATCTATAACCTCTACTAACGCATTCACGTCTGAGGTTGCTTTCTTTAAATTTGTAAAGAAAGTCTTATTCTTCCTAGTAGCTTCATGATTGCCATCATAAATAATAGTAGGAATTGTTACTCCTCTGATAAAATCAAAGTAAAGAGTAAGCTCGTCCATTGAGGGAACTCTATCAAATAAGTCCCCACCAATGATGTGCAAATCACAGTCTTTCTCCAACTCACTAACCTGTTCGTAGAACATAGCATATCTATCGGTTGCCCAATCTATAGGAACGTTCTTCTGTCCAAGCTTAATGTGCCAGTCGGCTGTGTATAGAATCATGCTACGAAGTCGTCTCCCGGCTGCCATTCACAACCTGTAAGTCCACCAGCTTTTAAAGCTCTTAGTGTTCTTAGTACTTCTTCTGCATTTCTTCCTGTATCAAGCGCATTGATTGACATGTGCTGTATGAAGCCGTCAGGGTTAACGATATACGTAGCTCTAAAAGGAACTCCATTATCTTCATCAACTATTCCTAACTCTTCTGCTAAGTATAATCCGCAATCTGCAGCTAAACTGTGTTGGATATCTCTAATTGTTCCATTGACTGTTTTCCAAGCCAACTTACAAAATTCGTTATCTCCACTAATTCCAACTACATATGCTTCATCTACTAGTAAGTCCATACCCGCAATTTCAGTAGGACAGATAAAAGTAAAGTCTTTAGGATAAAAA
>Ga0308008_1000549_pt1 | contig 14919 bp, 11 predicted proteins | sample Neamet125_FD_203140 | JGI IMG/M metagenome (GOLD analysis project Ga0308008, IMG submission 203140) | Marine microbial communities from water near the shore, Antarctic Ocean - #125 | ecosystem: Environmental > Aquatic > Marine > Unclassified | place: Southern Ocean | collected 2014-07-24
GGCCTATGGAAATCCGCTTGGAAAGCTTGCCCTACATAGCTTCGTGAAGCGTCCCTTCTTCTCAAAGTGGTACGGCAGAAAAATGGATTCTCCCAAAACGACAGAGAAAATTGCTCCGTTTCTTGAGACTTATGGAATGGACGTAAATGATTTTGAGAAGAGGCCGGAAAAATTCACCTCTTTTAACGACTTCTTCTACCGGAAACTCAAGCCGGGAGCTCGACCGATCTCGGATGCACCCGTGATCTTGCCGGCCGACGGTCGACATCTTGGGTTCGCAAAGGCCAGCGAAATCAATTCGGTTTTTGTCAAAGGACAGAAGTTCGATGTCGCCGGACTCCTGAATTCCCCTCAACTGGCCAAAAAATATGAAACCGGCCCCCTTATACTTTCACGTCTCTGCCCGGTCGATTACCATCGCTTCCACTTCCCCTGCCCAGGAACTCCCGGCGAAACCCGCATGATCAACGGCCCTCTCTTCTCGGTCTCCCCTCTCGCCCTAAGACAGCGTCTCTCCTATCTTTGGGAGAACAAGCGAACCGTCACCGAGTTAGCCACCGAAAACTTCGGCACAATCATCTGCATGGAAATCGGAGCCACTTGCGTCGGTTCCATTCACCAGACCTTCACCCCCGGTCAATCTGTGGAGAAAGGAGAGGAAAAAGGATACTTTGCCTTCGGTGGATCTTCTACTCTCCTGATGTTTGAGCCCGGAACGGTCACCTTGTCGGATGATTTACTCGAAACCAGCAACCAGGTCATGGAGCTTTACGCCAAGGTGGGCACCGAAGCGGGGCATTCCCAGCCTCCTCCGACCTGATATCAAAACACTTCATTATTCGTATTCTCGCGGAACGACAGGCCAAGAAACAGCTGCAGGACAGAATCGGCGGGAACTAACAGCCCGGAAACGGCCTTCCTTGACCAAGAGTTGCCACTCGGCTAGCTTGAATGAGTCGTCTTTCCAGACCCACGCTGCATGCAGACGTAACAGTGCGATGAAAACCCCATCCGTCTTTCTTGCAATCCTTTTTGCCTTTCCGCTCGCACTAACCGCGACCGATAATTTCGCCGAAGCAACCGTCCTTGAATTTCTGCAATCCGAAGCGACAGCAGGCATCGCTGGAACCAACGCCACCTCAACCGCCCACGCCGGAGTCACCGCCAACACCTCATTCTGGTATGCCTTGACCGTCGATCCTTCTCGCCGCGTCGAGATTGCCGCACGCCCATGCCCCGTGACCATCTGAAGCTTCAGTTCATTGTCATCCTCTGGGGCTTCACCGCAGTCCTCGGTCAACTGATCCATCTTTCAGCGGTAGGCATCGTCACCTACCGCACTGGCCTCGCGGCTTTGTGCCTCCTCATTTGGCTCCGTTCGAGGAGTAAAATCTCGGCAAGGCAGGCTCTGGTTTTCACTATCACCGGCTTCGTCATCGGAGCACACTGGATTACTTTTTTTCTGGCGGTCAAAGTCGCCAACGTGTCCATCTGCATGGTGGGCGTGGCCACTCTCTCACTTTGGACCGCGATCCTCGAACCACTGCTGATCAAGAAGCGTAAACTGCGCCCCATCGACTTGATCTTTGGCGCCGTCATCCTCGTCGGTGTTGCCATCATCTATCGGAGCGAACTGGAATACAGTCATGGATTTCTCATCGCTATTCTGTCTGCTTTTCTGGCCGCGGCGTTTTCGATCGTCAACAGCTTCCACATCACCAAAGCCCACCATCTGGTCATCACCCTCTACGAAATGGCCGGAGCCTGCCTGTTTTCGCTCACCTTCCTCCTGATTTTGGAGGGCAAAATCCCCCTCCCCCCTCGATCTCTCGACTGGCTCTGGCTCATCGTCCTCGCCGTCTTCTGTACGGTCGTCGCTTTCTCCCAATACATCGAACTCCTCAAACGCCTCAGCGTCTTTACGGTCAACTTCGCCAACAATCTGGAACCAGTCTACGGAATACTTCTCGCCTCCCTCATCCTTCAGGAGCACAAAAATCTCAACCCGGGCTTCTATCTGGGAGCTTCGATCATCGTCTTTACAATCGCGGCCTACCCCATCGTGAGGCGACGTTTCACCCCTACCCATCCCTAAATCCTCTTTCCCCATTGCATCGACGCCCCCCCGCAACTAGTTTCCCCACACCATGAAACGTTCAAATTTCCTCGCGGCCCTGTTCACTCTCGGAGTCTCTTTCGGACAGACCACCGAAATCAAACCAGAGGCCAGGGCCGAAAAGAAAGAAACCTGGATCCCCCTTTTCAATGGCAAAGACCTCACCGGCTGGACACCTAAATTCTCCGGCTCCAACCTCGGCGTAAATTACAAGGACACCTTTCAGGTCAACGACGGACTTCTCACCATTGATTACTCCCAATGGGAAAAGTTCAGCGGCGAGTTCGGTCACCTCTATTACAAGACGCCCTACTCCCACTATAAAATCCGCTCCACCTACCGCTTCATTGACAAGCAGGTTAAAGGCGGCCCCGGCTGGGCCAACCGTAACAACGGCTTCATGCTCCACTGCCAGGACCCCAAGACCATCAAGAAAGACCAGGACTTCCCAAATTCCGTGGAAATCCAGCTGCTTGGAGGCTTCGGAAAAGGCAACCGTGGCACCCTCACGATCGGCACCCCCGGCACCCAGCTTCATTGGAAGGGCAAGCTGACCAAAGCCCACGTCATCAACACCGGCGGCCCCACTTTTCATGGTGATCAATGGGTGACCGTCGAGATCGAGGTTCGCGGTGACAAGTTCAAGCACATCGCCAATGGAAAGGTCGTTTGCGAGTATGACAACACCCAACTCGACAACGGAACTCCGCTCAAGAAAGGCTACATTTCTATTCAGGCCGAGACCGCTCCGATTCAGTTTAAGTCGATCGAGCTTCTGACTCTTAAGGAATAAGCGACCGACTTAATCGTTTTTGAGGGATTTTGGACAATGGGCATATTGCGACTTTGGTCCTTGGGCAAAGTTTGACTTTGATGAGTCTTAGCTGGAAAGAACTGACAAGCACAACCTCATGAAATCTCACTTCAAAAAGGCTCTCCTCTTTGCTTCGCTCACGGCGATGGCAACTATGCCGATGCGGCCCCCTCTCCGGATCTCCAAGCAGTAGATGAAATGGACGATTATACTGCAACCGGCGAGGTCTCAACCTATACCGAGAACGGGATCAATTTCCTCTTGACCCCCAAGCGATTCCATCCCACTCAGGAAGTGGCTAATCACGAACTTGGGCATCGCTCTGAGCACCTCAGGCCACTGATAGTTTAGATCATTTCAAAACAGCTGGGCTGCGTAAGGTTTGGAAGAGGTCTTTCGCTATAAGTGACCTTTCCTATCCCAGTTTCACAATGTCCTTCTCTCTTCGACTCAAAAAACTCCTCCTCGTCTCCCTCATCTCGGGAGCCACCGGAAGCCTGTCCGCGGAAAAAACAGAGAAGGTCTCATTTTCGAAACAAATCCGCCCCATCCTGTCCGCCAATTGCTTTAAATGCCACGGCCCGGATGACGCCAAAGACGAAAAGGGAAAATCCCTTCGCAAAGCCGGACTGCGGCTTGATATCGCCGGCGATCAGGACTGGGAAGAGGCCATCACCCGTATCATCTCCACGGACCCCGACAACATCATGCCTCCCCCCGAGACGAACAAGATTCTGAAGCCCTCCGAAATCGATCTCATCAAGCGTTGGATCAAGGAAGGGGCTCATTTCGAGAAACACTGGGCCTTTGTTCATCCCAAAAAATCTCCTGTCCCCGCCGACACCCACCCTGTTGATCATCTCTATAAAACTCCTCTCGCCGAAAAGTCCGATCCCTACACCCTCATCCGCCGGGTTCATCTCGACCTGATCGGACTCCCTCCCTCCATCGAAGTCGCCGACACCTTCGCCGCAGGCCCCACTCCCGAGGCTTTCGCTCAAATCGTAGACAACCTTCTGAAATCGCCTCGCTACGGCGAGCGGTGGGCACGACGTTGGCTCGACCTTGCCCGCTACGCCGACACCAACGGTTACGAAAAAGACCGCGACCGCACCATCTGGCCATACCGCGACTACGTCATCCGCTCGCTTAACGCCGACAAACCCTTCGATCAATTCACGATCGAACAACTCGCCGGCGATATGCTTCCAAATGCAACTTCCGAGCAAATCATCGCCACCGGCTTCCACCGCAACACCATGTTGAACGAAGAGGGCGGCATCGATCCCCTCGAGTTCCGCTACCATGCTATGGTCGATCGTGTCGCCACTACCGGCACCACCTGGCTCGGCCTCACCACCGGCTGCGCCCAGTGCCACACTCACAAATACGACCCCATCACCCATCACGACTACTTCGGCCTCATGGCCTACTTCGATAACACCCTCGAACCCGACTATCACATCCCCGACCTCACCCTTTCCGAGCGTCAGAAGCTCAACCTCGCCCAAGCCAAAAAACTTCTCGCCGAACTCCCTTCAAAATGGCCCGCCGAAAAAGGCGAACTCGATACGTCCTATCAAACCTGGCTCACAACCCAAACCCCCCACTTCGCCCCCTGGCAAACCCTCGTCCCTTCCAGGGCCGAAGCGAATATCCCCTATCTCACCCTTGAAGAAAACGGCATCATCTTTACCGCCGGCGATATTTCAAAACATGATGTCTTCACTCTCGATTTTCCTGCCTCCACCCAGCCTATTCATTCCCTCCGGGTTGAGGCCCTGCCCGACGAACGTCTTCCGGCCGGAGGCCCCGGCATGACCTACTACGAAGGCCGCAAAGGAGACTTCTTTCTCTCGGAGTTTCAAATCACCACCGACAAACCATCCACCTTTTCCGGATCCTCCGAAACCGCGTCCGGTGCCCAATTCGGTTCCGGAAAAGCTGATGCCTCGACTGCGATCGATGGCGACATTCAATCCGGTTGGTCCCTCAAGGGCCACATCGGTCAGCGGGCGATCGCCGTCTTCAATCTCTCAAACCCCATCCCGCCCGGCACCACTTTTCAGATAACGATGCACTTTGGTCGCCACTTCGCTTCCACTCTCGGAAAATTTCGCCTCAGCTCATCTCCCGAATCAAAGATTCAAGCCATCGATCACCAGGGAACTCTGGAAGACTTCCTCCTTCAAGCACCCGAACTGAAAAGTCACGCTGACAAAATCCGAGCCCTCCAAAAAACTCTCAAAGGCTCCCCCACCCTTGTCATGCAAGAAAGACCGAAAGAGCACACCCGCCCCACCCACCTTCATCACCGCGGCGAATACACCCAACCGAAGGAACTCATAAAACCCCGCCTCCCCAACGCCCTCTACCCATCTGGCAAACCCCTCCCAAAAGATCGTCTCGAATTTGCCCGCTGGCTTGTCTCGGTTGAAAATCCCCTCACCGCCCGTGTCGTCGTCAATCGACATTGGGCTGCCTTCTTTGGCGAAGGCATCGTTCCTAGCCTCGATGACTTCGGCATGCAGGGTCAACTCCCGACCCAGCCGGAGCTTTTGGACCACCTCGCCGTCACCATCATCGAAAACGGCTGGTCTCTCAAAAAGCTCCACCGCCTCATCGTCACCTCAAAAGCCTACCAACAGACCTCCGTCATTCAATCCGGCACTCCCAAACAATTCACCCGTCAGCGCCTTGAAGCAGAAATCATCCGCGATTCCGCCCTTCACTCTTCCGGCCTCCTCAGCGAGAAAATGTTCGGATCACCGGTGCGACCACTCCAACCTGAGGGTGTCACCGAAGTGGCCTACGGAAATCCCAAATGGAAACCCAGCGCCGGCGCCGACCGATTTCGCCGGTCCATTTACACCTACCAAAAACGCACCGCCCCCTTCGCCATGTTTACCACCTTCGACGCCGGCTCCGGCGAAGCCTGCATTGCCAAACGTGACCGCTCCAACACCCCGCTCCAGGCCCTCACCCTGATGAACGACCCCATGTTCATCGAAATCGCCCAAAGCTTCGGGGAGCTCCTCAAAGAAACCGAAGGCACCACCGAAGAAAAAATCATCAAAGCCTTCCGCCGCCTCCTCACAAGACCACCCACTCCCGACGAATTACGGCTCTTCTCCGACTTTCACACACAACACAACTCCTGGCCCTCCCTCACCCGAGCCCTCCTCTCCCTCGACGAATCCGTCACCAAAAACTAAAAGGAGTCGCGGCTCCCCCGCCACTTAGCTTCGCAAGTCCCTCAAACAATCTCCGCGCCTCTGCGTGAGCCTCGATAAAATCTCATCCCATGACCACCTCCCCACTCTCCCGCCGCTACTTCCTCGGCGAATGCGGCATTGGCCTCGGCAAGATCGCCGCCGCCTCCCTCCTCACCAATACCCTCACTGCCCGTTCCCACGAACCAAAAGCCCCTCAAATCAAACCCCGCGCCAAAGCCGTCATTCACCTCTTCATGGCCGGAGCCCCCTCCCAGCTCGAACTCTTCGACCCGAAACCCCACCTCACCAAACTCGAAGGCTCGTCCCTTCCCAAATCCATCATCGGCGATCAACGTTACGCCTTCATCCAGCCCGATGCCGCCGTCCTTGGCCCTCAATTTGAGTTCTCACAATACGGCGAAACCCGCGCCACCCTCGGCTCCCCTCTTGCCCCCCTCGGAGCCGTTGCCGATGACCTCTGCATCGTCAAATCCTGCACCACCGACCAATTCAACCACGCCCCCGCCCAGCTCTTTCTTAACTCCGGATTCTCCCAACCCGGCCGCCCCTGTCTCGGCTCCTGGACCCTCTACGGCCTCGGCTCCGAATCCAACAACCTCCCCGCCTTCGTCGTCATGTCCACCGGCGGCGGCCTCTCCGGCGGCTCCGCCCTCTGGTCCTCTGGCTTCCTTCCCACCACCTACACCGGCGTCCAGTTCCGCAAAGGAAAAGACCCCATCCTCAACGTCGGCACCCCGGAAGGCTTCTCTCCGGAAGTCCAATCCGACACCTTCGACCTCGTCAACAAACTCAATGCCCAACGGCTCGCCACCATCAACGACGAGGAAATCGCGACCCGCATGGCCTCCTATGAAATGGCGGCCCGCCTCCAAAGCTCCGCCCCCGAGCTCATGGAGCTCAAAACCGAATCCGACGAAACCATCAACCTCTACGGCTGCGACCGTGACAAACACTCCTTCGCACGCGCCTGCCTTCTCGCACGCCGCATGGTCCAACGCGGCGTCCGCTTCATCAACATCTACCACAGCGGCTGGGACGCCCACACCAACGTCAAAGGCTCCACCGAAGGCAAATGTGCTCAGACCGCCCAAGCCACCGCCGCCCTCATTCAGGACCTCAAACGCCACGGCCTCCTCGACGAAACTCTCGTCGTCTGGGGCGGCGAATTCGGCCGCACCCCCATGGTTGAAACCAACTCGTCCCTCGGCCGTAAGGCCGGTCGCGATCACCACCCGCAGGCCTTCACCACCCTCATGGCCGGCGGCGGAACCAAACCCGGCACCTACGGCGAAACCGATGATTTCGGCTTTCACATCACCAAGGACAAAGTCCACGTCCACGACCTCCAGGCCACCATCCTCCACCTTTTAGGCTTCGACCACGAACGCCTCACCTTTCACCACGCCGGCCGCGATTTTCGCCTCACCGACGTCCACGGACACGTCGTCCACGACCTCCTCGCCTAACGCCCCATCCGCATTCCTCGCGAAACCTTTCCAAAAACTTGTTGCTTCGATCACCCATCGGACGGTAAGAGCCTATCCAAGCAGACGAGCCGAGGTTTCTTCCACCGTGAGGACGGCTGCGCTGCCGCATGACATAACAGGAGACAGCCCGATGGCATTCACACCAAGCAAAGATCACAAACGCATCGCGCGGGAGCAGAAAAAGCTCGAAAAGCGCATGGCCCGGGAAGAAGCGAAAACAGCAAAGCTCGAAGCCCAACGTGCCGAAGAAGAGGCGGCCGAACAAGAAGCCATCAAGAAGGCCAAGGAAGATGAAGAGGCCAAAATCGAGGCTGAATTCGAGGCTGAACTGAAAGCCGAAGAGGAAGCCAAAGGGAAAGCCTAGCCCTCACTCGCGACTCAAGATTCCGGGCCCGCCGAATTGCGGGCGGCCCACGCAGCCGCTTCGCGCAATTTATCTTTTTTACTTTTGCGGCGCCCCTTGACACCGCCAGTTCCCGACGATTTCAGAGGCGCAGGATCAGTGGGTTCAAAGCCCACAATCACTTCGCGGGGAAGAGACAACTCGTTTCGTTTCTCAATCAAGTTGAAGTGCGCCGCTGATTCCGCCGTCACAAAACTAATCGCCTCCCCTTTCTCTCCGGCGCGCCCCGTTCGCCCGATGCGGTGAATATAATCGGACGGCGATCGCGGCAGGTCATAATTAAGCACCACCGGCAATCGCACGATGTCTAGCCCGCGCGCCGCCAGGTCGGTCGCAACAAGAACCTGAATCTCTCCGTTTTTAAAATCACGTAAGACCTCACTTCGGGCTCCTTGGCTGAGATCACCATGCAAGGAAAGGGCCTCGAGCCCATTGCGGACTAATTTGTCAGCAACGTGATCCGCCGCGTATTTCTTCGCCACAAAAACCAGCACCCGCTCCCAACCTTCTTCAGCGATCAAATGACGAAGCAAGGGCGTCCGCCTCGCGGTATCCACCCGGATGGCACGCTGCACAATATCCGGCACATCCTCTGGCTCGGACTCGATTAAAATCCGACGGGGCTCGTGTAAAAGATCCTGCGCGATTGACTCCACCGCTGATGGAAAGGTCGCGGAAAACAACAAATTCTGGCGCTCCCTCGGCAGTAACGACAAAATACGGGAAAGTTCATCCGCGAACCCCAAATCGAGCATCCGATCAGCTTCATCCAAAACCAAGGAGCTCACGCCATCAAGCGCCACCGCATTGTGGTCGACCAAATCGAGAAGACGTCCCGGAGTCGCCACGATGATATCCGCCCCTCCGCGCAAGGCCATCATTTGAGGGTTGATTGAAACTCCTCCCACCGCACTGACCACTTTGATCTTCTCAGGGAGATCCTTGGCATACTCCTGCACCACTTCCCTCACCTGAGCCGCGAGTTCGCGGGTGGGCACCAGAATCAGGGCATGAATCCTCTTTGGTTTCGTCCGCAGTGCTTCCAACCACCGCTGAAGAATTGGAAGCACGAAGGCCGTCGTCTTTCCCGACCCAGTTTTTGCGGTGACTAAAAGATCACTCCCAGAGAGCACCTCCGGAATAGCCGCCAACTGCACTGGCGTGGGCTCATCAAATTGAGCAACAGCTTGAACCAGCGGTGCCGACAAACCGAAAGAAGAGAATGGCATCAATTCTTCTAGAAGCGATCCAGCCCCTCAGCAACCCCCATCCTTCCACACTCGCAGCAATTCAATCCAGAAAGACCGCACCCCCCAACCCCCCGAGGTCCCCAGCACACCCAGAGGATTTCTCGCTGTCCACCTCAAAGGAACGGAGTTGCAAGTGTCTCAATATAAGGCCGATCAATGGAGTAAAAGCTGGCAGTCCACCCTTTCTCTCGGCCTGTGACTCCCATCACCAACTGCCCGAGAGCCTCCCTCCTTCCGTCAAAAGATCTCCGCGCCTTGATTACCTTTCCGGTGACAGATCAACGCAAATCAATTGATTCTGACTCCGCATCACGAGTTTGCCATTCGAGAATGCCAGAGGAGCCCAGAGTTCCTTTCCGGTTTCCTTGGTGAAGACCTTCGCTTTCGCTAGCTCGTGATACTTCTTCCCGGGTTTGATCAGGCGGAGCTCACCGGTATCTCCATCTTGGCTGACAATGAGGCCACCGACGTTGATAATTGCGCCTCCGTTAAAACCAGGTTTGTTTCCAGTGAACCAGTGAGTCATTCCGTCAGGAGAAAGGGAAACTAGGCCGCTGGCCGTGGGCTGATTTTTTCCGGTTGCCGCACCTCGGCGCCGGCGCCCGCCATCAGCCGTCATGTAGAGTTTCCCGTCAATGAGAAGAGGAATGTGAAACTTTGCTCCATAGGGAGGCTGAGCAGTCTTGGTCACAGTGATCTTTCCGTCCTTTTCAGCAAATTTCAGCAAGCGCGTCCCGCGTCCATATCCCACCGTGTAAACAGCCGTGTCCTTGCTCAGCACCGCGAGGTTTGGGATGGCGTTGAAGATTCCCGAACCCATGTCCTCGGAGAACTTAAAGAGCGTCTTGCCCGAATTGGGATCGACTCCCAGGAGAACAAGTTTCTCCCGGTTAATATCACCCGGCATAGTGAGGATTTTTTTCCCCAGAAGCGAGACCAACGAAGGAGACGAATGTGATGAGCCAAAGGGCTCACTCTTCCAAACCGTCTTCCCTGTTTTAATATCGAGAGCGGCGAGCCCCACCTTTGGCGAAGTGGGCGCAATGAAACAAAGATCCCCCTGAATGATGGGGTGAATGGAATAACCAAATCGCGGAGGCTCGGTCTCGAAACGCTCCGTAGGATTCACGACCCAGCGTGCTTTGTGAGTTTTACGATCGATACAATAAATATGACCGTAGCCACTGGTGGCATAGACCGCGTCGGCCGTGACCGTTGGCACACCACGCGAACCCGGGTGGGAGATCCTCCCTGGAATATCATACTTCCAGGACCACTTGGTTTTCCCTGTTTTAAGATCACGGCAGAAAACAACATCGGCAGCTTGATCAACCCGGTCGATATGGAAAACTTCGTCACCGACAATCGCAGCCCCACCGAAACCGACACTCACATCAACTTCCCAGACAAGAGGTGGACCCCCAGCAGGAAGGGCCGCCGCAATGGTCTCATCAAGAACACTATTGTTTTGATTGGGTCCCATAAATTGAGGCCAATCGGCAGCATGCACAGAGGAAAGAAGAAGGAGGGCAAGTGTGGCGTTTCTGGCGTGCGTTGTCATTGCGGAATGAATATGAAGACTCGAATCGTAGAGAACGGGACCTAAAAGGACAATGTTTCAGAACTCTCTGCGTAATAGAAAAATAGCCCCTCCGCCTCCGCAGCCCGAATCAACACGATAAATCCCTTTCCCATCATCGGTATCTTCATAGTGAAAGGAGGTTCGAAATAGAGCCTCTCCCAGAATCCACCTCACCTTCGATTCCAGAAATGCTCTTTCTTGGCTAAAGAGCATTTCCGGCTAAGTATCAACTCCACCACCATGTTGCGTCGCATTCTTATCACCTTCTTCAGCCTACACTCACTGGCCGTCGCAGAAATCTCTTTCAACCAAGACATCCGCCCCATCCTTTCCGGAAAATGCATCCAATGCCATGGACCGGATGATGGCGTCGACGCCAAGGGGAAGCCCAACCGGAAAGCCGGGCTCCGCCTCGACACTCCCGAAGGCGCCTACGCTGTCAACAAAGACGGATTCCAGGCCCTCAAACCAGGCTCACTCAAAGACTCCGAAGCCTGGGTTCGCATCATGGACAAAAAGGATCCCATGCCCCCCGCCGACGGACACGCCAAGCCGCTCTCGTCCGACGAAAAAGTCCTCATCAAGCAATGGATCGAACAAGGCGCAAAATACGAAGCCTTCTGGGCCTTCGTCCCAGCAAAAAAACAAGCTGCTCCATCCACAAAAATCTCCACCTGGTCCAAGTCCAGCATCGACAATTTCACCCTCGCCAAAATGGAGGACGCTGGAAAATCACCAAAACAAAAAACCGATAAACGCACCCTCATTCGGCGCCTCTCTCTCGACCTCACCGGCCTCCCGCCTACTCTTGATGAGATCAGCCAATTCCTCGCCGACACCTCGCCCGACGCCGACGCCAAACTCGTCGACCGCCTCATGACCAAGCCCGCTTACGGCGAGCACATGGCAAAATTCTGGCTCGACCTCGTCCGCGTCGCCGACACCAACGGCAACCACCACGACCACTTCCGCGACCACTCGCCCTACCGCGACTGGGTCATCCAAGCCTTTAACAAAAACCTCCCCTACGATGAATTCACAAAGTTTCAAATCGCCGGTGACCTCTACGAAAAACCCACTCAAGAACAACTCATCGCCTCCGGCTTTAACCGCCTTCACCTCATCATCGATCGCGGAACCGCTCTTCCCGAAGAGAGCCATTTTAAAAACGTCGTCGACAGAGTTTCAGCCGTTGGCACTGCCTTCATGGGCCTCACCATGGGCTGCGCCGTCTGCCACGATCACAAATACGACCCCATCACCCAGAAGGATTTCTACCAAATGTATGCCTTCTTCAACAACTTTGACGGAGCGCCCGAAACCGGCGGACGCGGCGGACCCGATTTCTTTCGCGGCCTTCAGCCACCCTACATCGACCTCCCCAGCAAAGATCAAAAAATCAAACTCGCGGAATTTGATGCTCAAACAAAATCCGCCAATGATCGGATCGCCAAAATCAAAGAACTCCTCGCCTTCCCCGTAATCCCTGCTGGCAACCCCGAGTTCGAGAACTTGTCGAAAGAACAAGTCACCGCAGAACTCAAAGAAACCGAAAAGAAGCCCGCAGAAATTCAAAAACAGCGCAATGCCTACCTTCGCCAAATCCGCGGTGCCATGGTCATGCGCGAGCGCCAGGACGTGAAGCCCACCCACATACGCATCCGAGGTAACTACGACCAACTCGGCGCCGAAGTCACCCGAAACACCCCCGCCTTTCTCCCGCCACTCAACACCGCAGGAAACTCTCCCTCCCGCATGGACCTCGCCAACTGGCTCGTGGATCAAAAGAATCCCCTCACCGCCCGTGTCGCCGTCAATCGCTTCTGGCAACAACTCTTCGGCTCCGGCATCGTCAAAACATCCGAAGACTTCGGCGCCCAAGGCATGTGGCCCACCCACCCCAGGCTCCTCGACCACCTCACCATCCAATTCATCGAATCAGGCTGGGATGTCAAAACCTTCATGAAGTCTCTCGTCCTCTCCGAGACCTATCAACAATCCTCCTTCGGCACCTCGGTCGATTTCGAAACCGACCCCGAGAACCTCCTCCTCGCCCGGGGCTCCCGAACCCGGCTCGACTCCGAAGTCATCCGCGACCAGCTCCTCGCTGTCACCGGACTCCTCAATCCCGAAATGGGGGGACGTTCCATCAAAACCCCTCAACCCGCCGGCATCTGGAAAATGGTCGCCCTCCCCTCCTCTTACCCCAACTCGTTCCAGGCCGATCCCGCCCCCCTCGACACCAGACGCTCCATTTACACCTTCTGGAAACGCGGGCTCGCCCCTCCCCAGATGACGATCTTCGATGCCCCAAGCCGCGACGCCTGCATCGCCCGCCGCGAGCGCACCAACACCCCTCTCCAGGCCCTTCTCCTCATGAACGAGCCTGAGTATTTCAAAGCTGCCCAAAACAAAGCAACCAAGCTCCTCGCCGAGCCCGGCACCGAAGATGAAAAACTCACTCGTCTCCACGAGACCATCACTGCCCAACTCCCTTCCCCCGAAACCCTCAACCTCCTGAAGGGCGGCCTCGCCTCCTTCAAGCAGGAAGGCGACGAACACTTTGCCTGGACCATGACCGTCCACACCCTCCTCAACCAGGACTCCTTCAAAAACAAACAATAAGCCCCTGGGAACGCCAAGCTCCAGCTCAGCGACTCTCCACTTCAAGCACTCCTCCCAAAATCTGCGGTCATCTGCGAAATCTACGGATATCCTCTCCCAACCAAGCCCCAGGCATTTCACTTTTCACCATTCACTCTTCTCTCCTCATGTTCGATCCACAAACGCGTCGTCAATTCCTCAATACCTCCGGCATGGGCCTCGGTGCCACTGTCCTCGGAAACCTTGCCGCCCAAGCCGAAATCTCTTCAGGGAACACCCACCGCTACCACCTCCCAAAAGCTCCAGCCAAACGCGTCATCTTCCTCTTTATGGGCGGCGCACCTTCCCAGCTCGACCTCTTCGACTACAAGCCCGACCTTCACAAGCGCTTCAAAGAAGAACTCCCCGAGTCCATCCACAAAGGACAACGAGTCACCGCCATGACCAAAGGCAAAGCCAAACTCGTCGCACCTTCCATGTTTAAATTCAACCAACATGGAAAAAGCGGCATGCGGCTCTCCGAAGTCCTCCCTCACCTCGGCTCCGTCGCCGACGACCTCGCCCTCATCAACTCCACCTCAACCACCGCGATCAACCACGATCCCGGTAAAACCCTTTTCTGCACCGGGACCGAAATTCCCGGCAAAGCCTCCATGGGTGCCTGGCTCTCCTACGGCCTCGGCCGCCTCAACGAGAATCTCCCCGACTTCATCGTTCTCAACTCTGCTTTCTGGACCGGAGGAACAGGAAATGTCCAAGGCCTCTACTCCCGCCTCTGGGGCTCTGGTTTTCTACCGTCCAAACATCAAGGTGTTCCCTTCCAGCCCACTGGCGATCCCGTTCTCTTCCTTTCCAATCCCAAAAGTGTCACCCGCGAGTCACGCCACAAGATGCTCGACCTCGTCACCAAGCTCAACGAGGAACACATAGCAAAAGTTGGCGACCCCGAAATTCAAACCACCATCGCCCAACAGGAAATGGCCTTCCGTATGCAGGCCAGTGTCCCCGAACTCACCGACCTCACCGGTGAGAATGAAGCCCTCAACGAAAAGCTTTACGGACCCGAGATCAAGAAATCCGGTTCTTTCGCCCGCAACTGCCTTCTCGCCCGACGCATGGCCGAACGCGGCGTCCGCTTTATCCAACTCTTCCACCGCGGTTGGGATCACCACGTTGGCCTGCCCAAGAAAGTCCGGGGTCAGGCCTACGATGTTGACCAAGCCTGCGCCGGCCTCATCAAAGATCTCAAGCAACGCGGCATGCTCGATGAAACCCTCATTGTCTTCGCCGGAGAATTCGGACGAACCACCTATGGCCAGGGCAAACTCGAACGTGACCAATACGGCCGTGACCACCATCCCAAATGCTTCTCCACCTGGATGGCCGGCGGCGGAGTCAAAGGCGGAATCACCTACGGCGAGAGACCA
>Ga0308008_1000550_pt1 | contig 14909 bp, 22 predicted proteins | sample Neamet125_FD_203140 | JGI IMG/M metagenome (GOLD analysis project Ga0308008, IMG submission 203140) | Marine microbial communities from water near the shore, Antarctic Ocean - #125 | ecosystem: Environmental > Aquatic > Marine > Unclassified | place: Southern Ocean | collected 2014-07-24
CTGGTCCAAGGTCCGCCACGGATCCCGGTCCCGGACCTCCTTGAATGTCGTCGCCCCCGCGCAAATCTGCGAAATGGCCGACTCGCGATCATCCTCATTAAATCCCGGAAGCTCCAACTCAGGCCTCGCCTTACTCAAGAAATCCAGACGGGCAATCCATCGCTCCACTTTGTTGTCCCACTTTTTCAATATCAACTCCCCCGCAATCACCCGCTGCGCCAACAATCCCCCTGCCAAATCCGGATCAACTTCCCCTCCTCTTTTTTCCTCCAAAACCAGCCCGCGAAATGTCCGCTGTTTGACAGCGACCACCCGACGGGCAATCTCGTCGAAGATCACATTTTCACTCTCCCTGATCTCATCGGAAGGAATCCAATCTTCATCAATCTCAACACAGCGCGAAAGCCTCACCGACCGCTCCCGCCCCTCCACTTCAATGATCTCCGTAGCCAGAAAAAGGGGCGAATGTTTCACCACCGACTTGGAATGCAGCTTCCCTTTGCGACCACCCACCACGTGGCACACCACACTCCCCTGATCCCGCCTCACCGCCAACCGGTCCCCAAACGCCAGCAGCATCGCCTTCGCGCAAGCTTCCCCGCGCTGGCGGAAATCCGGTTCCTTGATCCTCACTCCACGCTTCTGCATCAGGCGGCCAATCTGTTCAAAATTCTTCCACGTCTCCCTCGCCCCCCGTGCCAACACTCCCAGCGTATCGCAATCCCGGGGACGAAAGTCCGCCGCCTTCGCGGATCTCATCGCCAGCCACTCGGCCGCGAAATCATTCTTCCACCCCGGTTCTCCTTCCAAAAACTCCGCCCACTTCGTTCCCCGATCCCCCTTCTTAAAAAGCCCCTCCCCCTGCACCGCTGCCGCCACAAAAAGCACTTCGCCTAAACACTCACGCCCGTGAAGCACGAGAGAAGCCAGACGTGGATGCATCGGCAATCGCGCCATCTCTCTCCCCATTTTCGTCAACCTCCCCTCGCGATCCAGAGCACCCAGCCACGTCAACAAGTCCTCCGCTTCATTCCGTCTTGTCACCTCGGGAGCATCGAGCCATCGAAAGTCATCCACCCGGACAACTCCGAGCCGTTTCAAAAAGAGCACCGCTTCCGCCAAATCCACCCGCCGGACCTCAGGCGTTTCAAATTCCAACCGCCCCCGATGATCACTCTCGCTCCACAACCTCACGCATCGCCCCGCCGCGGTCCGCCCCGCACGTCCCGCCCTCTGCTCAGCCGAGGCCCGCGCGATTTTTTCGATCCGCAGGGAATCAAATCCACGCGCCACATCGTAGCTCGCCTGCCGCACGAGGCCCGAATCCACCACCACCTTCACCCCCTCAATTGTGACCGAGGTCTCGGCCACATTGGTTGATAAAATTACGCGCTTCGACCCATCCAGACGAATCGCCGCTTGTTGGGCCGCCGGACTCAATGCCGAATAAAGTGGCAAAATCTCCCATCCGTTCATCGCCGAAGCATTTTCGAGCAAACTCTGTGATTTTCGGATCTCATGCATCCCCGGCAAAAACACCAGAATCCGATCACCCGCATCCAATTCCTTCGCCTCCGCTTTCACCGCCGTCGCAACCCGGTCCCATACCTCTTCGTGCCGGTTCATCCCCCTGCGGCCCACCGGTCGTTCCCCCCGATGCTCCACTTCAACCGGGAAAAGCCGCCCGCCTGCTTCGACCAACTCACAGGGGGCGAGATAGTCCTTCAACCCACCCGTTTCCAGGGTTGCCGACATCACCACCACTCGCAGGTCCGGCCGGATGCTTTCCTGCAAATCCAACACCCTCGCCAACGACAAATCCGAGGAAAGCCTTCGCTCGTGAAATTCATCAAAAATCACCGCTCCCACACCCTTCAATTCGGGATCATCGAGCAACATTCTTTGCAAAACTCCATCCGTCACAAAAAGAATCTCCGTCTCCGGCCCCGATTTACTCTCAAACCGAATGGCATAGCCCACCCCTTTCCCCAGTGATGTCCCCGTCATCCGAGCTACAAAATCCGCCAACAATCGTGCCGCAATCCGACGTGGCTGAACCACAATCACCCGACCCTCAATCTCGGCCCGAACCATTGAAGGCACGGCAGTTGACTTCCCCGAACCCGTCGGAGCTTTTAGCAAAAGCCGCCCCTGCTGCGGTCTCACCGCCGCGCGGATTTTCTCCTCAACCTCATGCACCGGTAACTTCACAAACGCACAAAAACACCCCACCTCCTATTTCGCACGTCAGATTTCCTGAAATGTCATCTTCATCCCCTACGTTTCATCACTTGCTTACCGGGGATCTCCCCCATATCTTTTCGACATGAACCAAACAATCGCTTTTCTCGGAACTCTTGGAGCCCAAGAGATGATCCTTATTTTCCTCATCCTTCTTCTCCTTTTCGGAGCGAAGAAACTCCCCCAACTTGCCCGAGGAATCGGCAAGAGCGTCGGTGAGTTCCGTAAGGCCCGCGAAGAGTTTGAAGACGAAATCCGCAAAGGCGGAGAAGAGGCCGACATCGAAGACAGCAAGGCTAAAGACGAAAGCGCAACTATCAAAGCCGAAGGCACGCAGTCCAGAAAGGATTCATGAAGTCCCTCAAAAAACACTTTTTCAAAAACGCTCCGCGAATCCTTTTCGGAGCGTTTTTCCTGTGCACCTCCTGCAAGGACGAGCCAAAGCCCGTCTCCTCACCGGAGGAACCCAAAACTCCCGAAACGGCGGCTCCTGCCCCCAAGGACACGCCCAAGCCTCCCGAAGAAGAGCCAAAAGCCGCCCATTCAAACAGCATCCGCTTCATGGCTTACAACATCGAGAACTACCTCACCATGACGAGGTATAAGAAAGGGGGCGTTAAAGAACTTACTTCAAAGGACCCCGGGGAAATCAAGGCTCTCGTCGAAATCATCGTCGACGAAAAGCCCGACATCCTCGGCATTTGCGAAATTGGCACTCCCGAAGATCTCAAAGACCTCCAAACCCGTCTCAAGGATGCGGGACTTGATCTCCCACACACTGTCCACGCCGGCGGAAGCGATACAACACGCCGCCTTGCCATCCTTTCGGCCCTCCCCATCACCGCCAACAACTCCCAGGACAACCTCCCCTTTCAGATCGAAGGTCGCGAGCGCCTCATGGGACGCGGTATCCTCGATGTCACCATTGCCCTCCCAAATGGACCCACCCACTTCGTCGGTCTCCACCTCAAGTCGAAACGCGAAGTGGAAGATCTCGATCAGGCCGAAATTCGCCTCAATGAAGCACGCCTTGCCCGCTCACATTGTGATGCCATCCTCGCCAAGGATCCCAACGCCCGCATCGTCGTTTACGGCGACATGAACGACACCCGCAAAACTCCTCCCCTCTCCGCCCTTATGGGGCAATATCGATCCAAGGACTATATCGGAGACGTCTTTGCCAAAGACTCCCGCGGCGACCTCTGGACCCATTTTTGGTCCTATCAGCAACAATACTCGCGCTTCGACTGGGTCCTCGTTTCCCCCTCCGTTTACCCTGAGGTCAGTAAGGAACACTCCTACATCGCCGACCCCGAAAACTGGAACGACGCCTCGGACCACCGCGCCGTCGTCGTGACCTTCGGAAAGTAAAAATCACTACTTCCCGCCGATCCAGGCAACCGCTCCCGGAACGATCTTTCGCCAAACACTCGCCCTCACCAGATTCGCCAGTTTCTCTCCTTCCGACTTTCTTGGAACCAGCGGAGTCTCTTCCAACATCTCCGAGACCGCGCTCGCGGCAGCCCGTTCCACCGGCAGCGTCAGCCATAAAAAGATCGTCGCCAGTCCCAACGAAGCCGCCACGAGTCCAATCGCCATCCCGGGTGTAATTGCCCGCACCGCAATTGCGAAGAACATCACAATCGTGGTGAATGCCGGCATCGCCGAGCCAAACTTCACCGCCCATGTTCGCCAACCCACCACCTTCTCCTGCCGCCGGGCCATCAACACCAGTCCTGCCAGAAGCCCCGCCTCCGCAACATCACGGGCCAGCTTCGATTCCGCCAACCTCGGAGGAAGGACCAATCTCTCAGGCCCTAGCACCATGAAGGGCCGCTTCTTCACCTGAAGATTCACCGATTCCGCCTTCCCCTTCTTGAGCACCCGCTCAACCAATTCCTGCCCGCTGAGCGAAACTTCCACATCTCCCTCCCTGCGTAGGATTCCGCTGCTCATGAACTTCCGGACAAGAAATGATCCCAACACTGGTAGCAGACCTAAAAGGAGTAAAAATTTCATTCGAATTGATTTCCAATACCCTCGCCTCTAATCCGTGACTTTTAAATTTCATTTTTCACCTTTTCCTCCAAACTCCGCCTCCGCACCTAAGAACACCTCGTCATGTCAGAAGAAAACGAAGACCGTCAGGCCCAGTCATCCACCGTCACTCCGGCATCCAATCAAAACCTCATTATTGGAATTGTCATGGGAGCCGGCGTTCTCCTCCTGCTCCTTCTCGTGATCAGCCAGCAGCTGAACAAGGACCCGGAGCCAGCGGAAAACAAGGAGATCGCTGCCCTCAAAAAGGATCTCGAAGATCGCAAGAGCCGCAACGAAGCACTCCGCTATGCCAGCGTCCCCGGAGTAGGCCAAAGCCCCGACGCTCTCGTCACCCAGATCAAGTCGGACACCGAAGCCCTCGCCCGCCTCGTCAATGCCTCCGCCAGCGACGCCGCCATGCTTCAAACCGCCCAAGAAAACGCCCGCCTCCTCAGCAATCGCGTCACCGCCCTCGAAAATCAACTTCGTCAGACCCAGGCCGATGCCACCCGTGCCCACAGCTTGGAAAGCGAGCTCAATGCCGCCCGCCAGGCGGCCAACGGCATGGTCAGTAAATCCCAAGTCGATTCCCTTCGCGATCAACTCGCCCTCGCCAAGAACGACCGCGACGGCTTCCAAACCGAGATAAACCAACTCCGTGCCAAAGAAGGCACAATGGTCGACGCTAACGCGTATGCTTTGCTTAAGGCCGAGGTCGATCAGCTTCGCAAAGACAATGCTCTCTCGAGTGATGGAATCCATCAGAATGAAAACGTGTTGGCCAAGCTCGCCGATGCCAAACTCTTCGTGACCAAGGACGCCCTTTCGCCACGGGCCATCGCTCTCTACCGCGAACTCACGCGAATTGAACCAGAAGATCACCGAGCACGCCTCCAAACCTACACCCGGATCGATACCCAGTTGAAAGCCGGCGTCGGTGAAGCCATCACTTTCAAAAGCGGAAGCGCAGACATCGCCCTTGAGCATGAAACCCACATTAAGGAAATGGCCTCCGCAGCGGCCCCAAATACCTTCTTCCTCGTCGTGGGTTACGCCTCCCCTTCCGGCGACTCCAAGACCAATGAAGAACTCTCCTCCCAACGCACCACTCGCGTTGCCTCCATGGTCAACCACCTCAAAAAAGAAGGACAAGCTGTCCAGGCCGTCTATCTCGGCGAAGGAAACCGCTTCGGTCCCGATGATGCGCCCAACCAGGTTTGCGAAATTTGGCAGATCCGCCCGTAAGTTCTCATTCATCCCTTTCAAAAAGGCGGCCACCAAGGTCGCCTTTTTTCGTGCCCCAAAGTCATTTCACGCTTTCTTCGATCCGATAAATTTGCGGACATGAAAAAAACTTCCTAAATCACTGCCCTAAAACCGGACTCCTCATGCTTCGCGATCACGTCGGGCACAGATTCGATTTCAACATCGACCGCTCCCCGGCAGCGAGACGTGCTCCTCCAACAGGACATCGCAACCTCCCACAAAAAACCGCCTGATCCGTTTCCGAATCAGGCGGTTGGTCTATCGTCAGGTGAGATCTTTCACTTGGTGCCGCCAGGAATGACGATACCCGGATCCTGATACGAGACATCTGGATTTACGCTGGCTCCAGGATTGGATCCACAACTCGCAAGTCCGGCAAGGGTCGCTACGAGAGCGATCATTTTTAGTAGTGTTATCATGAAAAAATTCTAATCCCGCGCACGCACGTTCGGCGCGTCCGCGAAAGCGCGGGCCCTGCCCCGTTGTCCCACCTCGGCCCATGGCTCACGACCTTTTTCGGTATAAAGAGCGAGACCCACCACACCCACATTTCGGGTATTGCCGTGACGCAGGTTCGCGTAGGAACTTGCCACCGAAGAAAACTTAAACGTCGCCACCGCTTCGTGACTGGTGCGAAATCCCTGCACTGTCAGAGTTTTCTTAGGATTAATAATGTAACCCCGCTTCTTCGTCGAAGCCGGCTGGCCATCAATCACATCCAGTCCATCGACACTCATCACAACCTCAATACGAGCACTACTGATGTTCTTTACTTTCAATTGATACTCGCGCCCTTTTTTTCCAATCACAAATCGTCCACCACGCCACCAGTAATTGTCGAGCCCTCCCCAGCCACTGATCATGCCCCACTCGATCAATCCGCCAGCGGCCTTTTGCATTCCCTTTCCCTTCGTTCGCCGATCCACTCCCATCTCCTTCGCTCCCTCGTTGTTATTGTAGCGAATGGTCGTGAGATACGCCGGCTTCGCACCTGCCCGCTCAAAGTTTGTGTAGGTCATTACCGAGCCGACCTCCCGCCCCCAGCCCGTCGCAATTCCCGTGCGGGATCTAGCCTTTTGCGTCTCGAGTTTTGCTGTCGCAGGTGCCCCAGCTTTCATCATCCCATCAGCCTCCATCATTGGAGAAGTTAACGGAATAGGAGTATCTCCAGGCAGGCTCGTACAACTGGCTAGAAACCATCCAAAGGTCCCTACCGTCACGCACATCCGTAAAAGGTTAGTCACTCTCATGTCGATGCTAGAAAACTAGCACTAAGGCTCCACGTCAACCTAAATGCTGTTTTTTTAACAGACATTCCTTCATGTTAGTTTACCTTCTTGTTTCCTTGACCTCTTCCGATCTACTGTTAATAAACCAGACGCGGTAAATGAAAGTAACATACGTTCTCCCCCTCCTCATCTCCGCAACTGCGGGTTTCTTTCTTGCCAGCTGTGGTAGCGACTCCACCACGTTCCAGCCCAACCCCGATCAAAAAGTCATCGAGACAGCTACAAAGGTCATCAACCCATACCCTCAGGGCTCCTACGGGCATTTCAAATATGACTCTTATCCCGGAACCACCCGCACTTGGAAAAACCACCAACTGATTGCTGACGCCAACTCCTCGAACACCAACCTGAAAATTAACCTTACCACCCAACGGGGCTTCCTCCTAGTCAATGATGATATTGCCATGGATTACCGGATTTCCACTGGTCGTTCGACCCATAAAACTCCAACCGGAAACTTCAGCATCACCGAAAAGCTCAAAGACAAACGCTCTAATCTCTACGGAAAGATCTTCGACTCCAATGGCGACGTCGTCAAAATCGAAGCCGATACCCGCATAGACATAGTCCCCCCCGGAGGCGAATTCCTGGGTGCAAGTATGTCCTATTGGATGCGACTCACCAAAACCGGCATCGGCATGCATCAAGGGAAAGTTAGCCATCGCTATGCCTCGCACGGCTGTATCCGCACCCACTCCTCCGCCGTTTCCGTTGTCTTTTCCAAGACCCAGATCGGCACTCCGGTCACCGTAACCGACTGAGCGCGGCCATCACCGAAAAGATCGGTCAACAAACGCTCTGCCATCTTTGAAACCACCTGCCACAAAGAAAAACGTGTCCATAGAGCCGACCACCGCAAGGATAGGGGCCCACGTGACAAGTATCCCGGCGCTTCCTCCCCCCTTCTAGAGGGGCATGACCGAAGGCGGCATATGTTCTCCACACAAGGTGACTCCACAGATCTATGCCAAAGTCAAAAAGGTCACTCCGGTGGTCGTTGTTCCCTAGAACCAGCTAATCTCTTTAAACCAAAAACGCGGACCCCAAAAGGAACTCATTCTTTTGTGGGATCTGTTTCCCCAATTTATCGAAGGAGGTTCCAGGCACAAACAAGCGCTTTCACCCCAGCCATCTCAATCGAGGGATCGACACCCACACCCCAGAGAATGGTCCCGTCGTCCTTACGTAGCTGGACGTATGCAGCAGCGTCCGAACTGGATCCGCCACGAACGGCATGTGAACGGTAGTCGGTGAGTGTAAAATCCTTGAGCCCTGATTTTTCGAGTCCTTGGACAAAGGAATTGATGGGACCATTCCCCACGCCCTCCACCGACATTCCAACGCGATCTACTTCGATGATCACCTTACAGGCGACGTCGCCGCGGCCCGCACTGTGGTGATCAATCTCATAGTCGTTGAGCACCATATGGGAGGAAACGTTCACAAATTCCTCAAAGAAAACCTTCCCAACCTCCTCGGCCGAGAGTTCCTCACTCCGTTCGTCAGCGAGGTCATAGATCCGCTTTCCAACCTGCGGATGCATCGTCTTGGGCAGATCGTATCCGTGCTCCTGGTCGATGATGTATGCCACTCCACCTTTCCCAGACTGGGAGTTGATTCGGACAATCGCCTCGTAGCTCCGCCCGATGTCATGCGGATCGATGGTCAGGTAGGGAACCCCCCACTTGCCACCCTCCTCCTTCATGCGACGGTCGAGGCCTTTCTTAATTGCATCCTGATGGCTTCCCGAAAATGCGGTGAAGACCAACTCGCCCGCGTAGGGCTGGCGATCGGGAACACTCATTCGTGTCGTCCGTTCGTAGACTTCACGCAAACTGGACAGATTGGAAAAATTCAAGCCCGTCTCAATTCCGTGGCTGTTCATGTTCAAAGCCACAATCACAATATCGAGATTACCGGTGCGTTCACCATTCCCGAAAAGCGTTCCTTCCACCCGGTCTGCCCCGGCCATCAAACCCAACTCAGTCGCCGCGACCCCGGTCCCCCGGTCGTTATGCGTGTGGAGTGAAATGATCACCGAATCACGTTTGGAAATATTCCGGCACATCCACTCGATCTGGTCGGCGTGAATATTCGGCGTTGTCCACTCGACCGTCGCGGGGAGATTTAAAATAAGCTTCTTCTCCGGCGTTGGCTCCCAAACATCAATCACGGCCTCGCAGCACTCGAGGGCAAAATCCAATTCGGTATCAGAGAAACTCTCGGGCGAGTATTGCAGAACAATCTCGGTCTCCGGAATAGTTGGAACCAATTCCTTCACCACTTCGGCGCCCGTCACCGCAATCGCCTTAATATCCTCGCGAGAGGCGTCACCAAAAGTCACACGACGCTGCAAGGTGCTCGTCGAATTGTAGATATGCACCACCGCCCGGCGCGCACCCTTGATTGCTTCAAAGGTTCGCTCGATTAGATGACGACGCGTTTGCACCAGCACCTGCACCGTCACGTCTTCGGGAATGCGGTCCTCGTCAATCAGGCGGCGCATGAAGGCGAATTCGGTATCGCTCGCCGAAGGAAAGCCAATCTCAATTTCTTTGAAGCCCACACTTACGAGGAGGTCAAACATCTCCAGTTTCTCTTCCACGCTCATGGGAATGGGAAGAGCCTGATTGCCGTCGCGTAGGTCGACGGAGCACCAGATCGGAGCTTCGGCAATGACACGGTCGGGCCACGTCCGGTCGGGCAAAGCGACAACCGGAAACGGGCGATATTTGGTAATGGAGTCGGATTTCATCGTCTCGGTTAGTTCTGTTTCAAACGAAACACACCGGCACTTCTGAAAGGAAACGTGTCCTCTTTGAAATTAAATCCGACCGATCAATCAACGGAGGTTGGAAAATGGCTCAAAGGAAACACAGCGACTTCGAACTCTTGTTAGAGTCCGAGTCGCAATCCTAGAAGAAGAGCCAAAGTAAGCTTCACGGGGGCAAGACAAACCCAGCGGGCCAAGTTTGTCACCCCCAAAAGTGTCGATCTCTCCTCCTGACTCTTCGACCTCTTCACGGGAGAGCGCCTGCACCGATCCATCTGTGAATGGCACAATCCCTTTGCCCGGCGATCACTTGTGGTATTTTTCACGTCTCACTGCTTCTGAAAAATTGCTGAATCAATCTCCTTAGCCACATACCTTTGAACCCTTGATGACAGGCTCGCGTTCAAAGCAACCTTCACAAATTCCTTCCCATTTCCCCGCCCCGATTTCATCTTCCCCGCACATGGCCATCTCCCGACAACTCCACTCCGTCATCGACGCCTTCGGCAAACAAGGCTGGCACTGCGAACCCGTCGAAAACCGCGAAGTCGTTACCACCGCCTTCGAGGCCCACCACACCCACATTCACCTCCACGCCCAGGCCTTCCCGAATCTAAATGCCCTCTCGATCGTCGCCGAGTCACCGATGAGCTTCGACGAGGATCGCCAACCCTTCGCGCTTGAACTCATTATGCGCGCCAACAAACAACTCACCCTTGGAAGCTTTGAATATGACCTCGACCGTTCTCTCGTTGTCTTCCGCATCACCAACCTCTTCGAAAAGGAAGTCTACGACGCCGACATCATCTCCTCCATGGTCCACTGCGCCATCGCCGAGCTCGACCGTATCGTTCCCCTCGCCGGCGTGATCAACCGCACCTCCGATGACCTCCTCGAGGACATCTCCATCCCCCTCCTCCTCGAACGCGAAGACCTCCTCCCCCCCGTCCCGGAAATGGACGAGAGTGAAGAAGAGGAACTTTGAAACCCAAGAATTCACCATCCCAGAGAGATGCGACCTACGCAAACCCAACCCAACACGCAGGAGTAAGCTAACGGGCCCTGTTTCCCGTCAATTCTCCGCTCCCAGGACTCAACGTTTATGAAAATCGGAAAAACTTTCTCTCTTCTCATCACCGCCTCTATCCTTGCCATTATCACTGTCGGAGTGGGATTTTCACTAAGACTGGCCCGTTTTTCAAAACTCCGACTTTCTTCGGCGGATCGGAGTTTTTTGACTCCAGATCTCACACCGGTATGATCCCTTGAAATGAAGACCCTTTTTCTACTATCCCTCGTCGCTTTTGGTTTCGCCTCTTGTGGAGGGACTCCCCCCCCAAGTCCAAAAGTGGAATACGTCCATCCAACCGATTTGGACTAACCCCTAGGAAGCGAAAGGGCGGATAAGCTTTTGCCCTTTGCCACGTTAGGCTTTATCACTTCGCCCATGACCGCGAAGAAGAAGACTGCCACCAAAAAACAAGGAGCTTGGGCCAAGTCGATGCCCGTCAAGCAATTCGACTTCATGCGCGAAATTCTCGCCGCCCCCAGCCCGATCGGGCTCGAAGGCGCGATGAGTTACGGAGTCCTCAAACCTGCCTTCGAAGATTTCAAGCCCAAGCAGTGGGCGATTCATCAATTCAAAGGAAACGCCGGTATCGTTCTCGACACCCATCCCGGCGATGAAAAGCGCACCTCCGTCATGCTCATCGGCCACGCCGACAAGATTCGCCTGCAGGTCCGCAGCATCGGTAAGGATGGAAAAATCTGGGTCAACAGCGACTCCTTCCTCCCTTGCACCCTCATCGGACACGAAGTCAAACTCTTCTCACAGCAACCGGATAAACCCGGCAACTACCGTGTGATCGAAGGAGGCACGATCGAAGCCATGGGCGCCATTCATTTCTCCGAACCCGCCCAGCGCACGGGCGCCAAGGGAATCAAACCTGAGATGCTTTTTCTCGAACTCCAGATGCACGGCGATAATTGCAAGGAGCGCGTCGAGGAACTCGGCATCCGTGCGGGTGACCCCATCATTCTCGACCGCCCCATCCGCAAGGGGTTCACCAAAGACACCTTCTACGGGGCCTATCTCGACAACGGACTCGGCTGCTTCATGGTCGCCGAACTCGCCCGCCTTCTTGCCAAAAAGCCTCTCAAAAACATCCGCGTCCTTCACACCATCGCGACCCACGAAGAAATCGGCCGTATGGGAGCCACCGCTATTGCTGGCGAGATGAAGCCGGACGTTCTCATCGGCGCCGACGTCAACCACGACTACGATGCCGCCCCCGGACTCGGAGCAAAGCGCATGAACACCCTCACCATGGGCAAGGGCTTCTCCCTCACCAACGGCTCCATCACCAGCTCCTTCATCAATTGCTTAATCGAAAAATCCTGCCGCAAAGCCGGTATTCCCTATCAAATTGACTTCGCCGGCCGCGACACCGGCACCGACGCCATGGCCGCCTCCCTCGCCGGAATCGATAGCGCCGCCACCTCCGTCGGATTTCCCATCCGTAACATGCACACCATCTCCGAAACCGGCCATACTTTGGACATCCTTACCGCCATCCACGGAATGGAAGCCACCCTTCGCGAAATGGACAATATGAACCGGGGCAAAGGACTCAGCCGGAACGACCTCCAAAACGAGCACCCCCGTCTTAATGAGGCCAAGAAGGCCTAAAAGCCCGGATACAGAAACAAATCCGAAGTCAGCTCGAGACTGTTAACCAATCCCCTGCTTCGACGATCTCATAGCTGTCGAGCCCCTTCAGCCACTCGTAGATCCAAACTGTCGTTGGCTTGTCGTTCAACGATACTTCAGCTCGGACCCGGTGGTATTCGCCATTCCGGTCATCCTCCAATCCGATGCCTTCAAATTCATCAAGTTCCTTGAGCATCTCCGACCCGATCTCGTAAATCTCCCCTTTGACAAGACCTCCGTCACCCAGCACCAATCCCGGATACCAATCAATCTTCACCAAGGTTCCCGCAACTTCCGCCGGACCCAGCCAGCGAGCATCCTTCATCCTCCACTCATTCGACGCCCCCTTGCGTAGTGCTCCGTATACAAACAGGAGATCACTCATCGTTCGATTCCAGAATCCTGGAAATCTCTTCCTTCAACTCCTCCAATCCTTCCCCTTCCATAGCGGAAATCGGGATGATTGGAACCTTCGGAAAGCGACTTTTAAAGTAGCCCAAATTCTCCTCCGCCCCTTCAAGATCCATCTTGTTCGCCACGACCATCCAGGGGAATTTCGCCAAATCCTCGTCGTAGAGTTTGATCTCGGTCCGCAGGGTTTGAATGTCCTCGATGGGATCGCGCAATTCACTCCCCGCGATATCCACCACGAAAAGAAGCACCCGGCATCGTGTGATGTGGCGCAGAAATTCATGCCCCAACCCACGGTTGTCATGAGCTCCTTCAATGAGACCGGGAATATCCGCCACCGTGCAACGTTGCTGCCCCGCCAGCGTCACGACTCCGACTTGCGGCGTGAGCGTGGTAAACGGATAGGACGCCACCTTCGGCTGCTTTGCCGAAATCTTACCAAGGAGAGTCGACTTCCCAGCATTGGGGAAACCCACCAAACCAACATCCGCGATGCGGCGCAGCTCAAAATAAAAGATCCCCTCGTCTCCCTCGGTTCCCAATTCCCGTTCCTGGGGAACCTGGTTGGTCGGGCTTCGGAAGTGAAAATTACCTCGTCCCCCTTTTCCGGGTTCGAGCAGGACAAACTCCTGACCTTCCTCCGTCAAATCACAAACCGGAACCAGTTCAACCCCCTCGTCACTTCGCTCCATCGCAACCGCTTCGGTCACATCGACCGCCGGGCTACGATAAATCACCGTCCCGGGAGGAACACGACCGATCTTGGTCTTTCCGTCTTTCCCGTGGCGTTTCCAGCTTCGCCCGGGTGCGCCGTCTTCGGCGAGCAACTTGGGATCATAGTGAAAACTGCGAAGGTTGTCGGTATTCCTGTCCACAACGAGCATCACCTTGCCACCATCCCCGCCATCACCGCCATCGGGACCTCCGCGTGGGACGTATTTTTCCTTTCGGAAGCTTAACGCTCCGTGTCCGCCGTCACCGGCGCGACAATGGACCCGAATATGGTCGACGAATGACTTGTCTCTTTTCATGAGCTGATCTTTCCAAAGGTGTTCATTAATGAGACTTCAAGCGCGAGAGCCTCCACGACATTTGTTTCCAACAAGCGCCGCAGCTCCTCCATGGCCGCAACCCGTCGTAATAGCACGTCTAAATCTTCATTCTCGACCGCTTCCGCCATCACTTCGGCATATTCGGGAAACTCAAGCCCCTCGCCCCCAGCTTTGAGACGCAGTAAATCCCCCACCCAAGCGTGAATCGTTTCGATCATTAGCGACCGCTCGCCCAGATAATCTGCCGAGGCCTGTGCTAAGTGGATTTTTTCACGATCGTCCATCCATCTGGCATCAACAATCTTCTGATACTTCACCTTCTCCTCTTTGAAAATCGCGGCATAGTCTTTCTCAATTTCCGCTTTGCGTTCACGCAGGAGGTTTTCAAGACCAGCCTTAACCGCAAGTCCGGATTCCAGCTCACCGATTCCATCGCGGGTGACTTGCTCAAGCAATGGCAGGATCCGCTTCACCTGGTCCGGCTTTTCCGCACCCGGAGTGGCCGCAAGAGCGATATGAACGCACCTCGACCAGATTGTGGGAAGTAGCTTCTCGGCCTCGCTTGAGAGAAGAAGAAGTAAACTTTCACGCGGAGGTTCTTCAAGCGTCTTGAGGAAGGCGTTCGCCGCCGAATCACCCATCCGGTCGGCATCGACAATCACCCCGATTTTCCAAGTTCCATTGGGTGATGATTGATTCATCATCTTCTCCAGCGCGCGAATATCATCGACCGCGATGAGCCGGGATTTCGAACGGGGCCGCACCACGCGGATATACTCCCCTTCCAGTTCGGCCAGCGATGGCACAACCGCCTCGACCGGCTCCCCCCATAAATCTTCCCCCTCATCCTTTTCCCCATTCAAAAGGTGCCCCATTTTGGCTGCCAATTCCTCTTTGCCGCTCCCCTTGGGCCCGGTGATCAAAAAAGCATGCGCCAAGCGTGCCCGCTCGTGAGCAGCCGCGATCAATTCAAACGCCTTGGCCACCGTGAATGCCATGCGTGGAAGCTACCGCGGCACAGCTGAACCGGCAAGACTAGACCAATTCCCTCTGGCAGAGCCGGCCCAAAAGCGATACGGATGAGACCATTCAAAATGAACTTCCATTTCCACTTCACTCGCCGATCC
>Ga0308008_1000553_pt1 | contig 14861 bp, 31 predicted proteins | sample Neamet125_FD_203140 | JGI IMG/M metagenome (GOLD analysis project Ga0308008, IMG submission 203140) | Marine microbial communities from water near the shore, Antarctic Ocean - #125 | ecosystem: Environmental > Aquatic > Marine > Unclassified | place: Southern Ocean | collected 2014-07-24
TGCTTTGTTTTACGTGGTGTAACTTAATTGATTTTCTTCTTCTTCTGTATGTGGAAAAAGAACTGGATTATTTGCTATTTCAAACAGGTTGCATTCCCATCCTTTACCTCTGGTATCACCGCCCTCATTGTCTAAATCCGTTGGTTCATTGGGCGAATCGTCTGGGTAGATATATGATATGGATTCTAGAAATTCATTGCCGTCTATGTCTGTTGAGAAGAACACCAATCGTGATTCATCGAAAACGTGATGCTCAGGTAGTTCAAATTCAGTGTAGATGAATTGCCCCTTCTCTGAAGAATATGCTGTGAAATAGTGTCCTTCGGGTTGTGGATAACTGGTTTCATCAGATGTATAGCATTGCCCTACCTCACGAATCATTTCATCATACGGAGAATACTGTAGATGGTTTAATTTCTTATTTTCAAACATATCCCTGAGTTCATATGCATTATCGTATGTGCTAGTTGTGTCATCAGGTAGAGTAATTTCTATCCATGCTGATTCCATATCACATCCATAATTATGTGCGATATTATCACACTCATACCAGCCGTTTTGATCAAGGAAATCCATATCTTCTGGAGTTTTGTTTTCCTTAACATAATCGAAAGCGTCTAGAGCATAATCCTCTAGCTTGTCGTTTGTCTGCGCTTTCCAATAGTCGTGCTGTTCTTTGGTAATTGTGCCTAGCACGAATTCGCCACCATATCCACCAATGTTAATTTTTATTATATTTTTAGACTTGATTATTTGATTATGGAGCGAGCACTTGGAGTCGAACCAAGTTCTTCAGAATGGAATTCCAAAGTGTTGCCGACAACTACTCGCATATGGAGCTGGTGACAGGAATTGAACCCGTGACATCGAAATTACAAATTTCGTGCTCTACCAACTGAGCTACACCAGCAATATTACCTATACATTTCTACTAATTTTTGAATCAGGTTCATCGCCACTGAAGTTGCTGGAATAACACTCCCTAACATGACCGCCTTATCGTTCCAATAGAATCCTACAGCAGTCCAACAGCCAGTACCAATAATATAGAAGACTTGACCATATATGGGTAGTCCTGCATTTTGTAGAAATATTCCAAATACCGCAGCAACTACACCTATCCATTTGAGATAGGAATCTGGACCACCCGAAGGTGTACTAGGAGAGACTTCTTCAAACTGAGCCTGCATATCCTCAAGGTCTTCTTGCAGACGTTTCTTTTCCTTTCGGAGTTCAATAGCAAGACTTACTGCCTTACTCATCTGCCTCTCTTCTTTAAATTCTACTTGCGTATCAGCTTTCTCTTCACTCATGGTGTTTTATCTTTCAAGCATCGAAGTGTGTACGTGATGCTCCCATCATCAGATTTGATAGGCTTACAAGTCTCTCTGAAATAGTATTTTTTAAGGGGTTTTCTTTTATCCATTTTCCTAAATCCACAGAGCAAGAATAATTATTATTGATAGAATTATTATATGTATATAGGGATTCATCAGCAATTCCATCAGTAACCATTGTTTCCACGAATACCACGGCTCTTTCCCTAGATGTTTGTACCAGAACAGGGTAACTTTATCTCTAGGTTGATCCTGTGTCCAATTGGGATCATCTGCGTCATCATGTAATCTGAATGGATGATTCATTAGGTTCTTTCTCTATAACTCTACCAATGTTCGCTATCGGAGCCATGATACAACGCCCCTCTTACAAAAGTGTTAAACGAAAGGGAGATTCTATCTTTAGTAGCTATTTCATTTGGAGGCACCGAATGGCGTAACCATGATGGAAATATAGCAAGTTCTCCAGCCGTAACAGGAAAATATGTTGTAATAGAATTCCACATATTCCAATCCTTATGTTCAAAAACTAACGTATTTTTTAAATCGGCATTCGGATCAATAAAGCAAATAGAATCACCTTCTTGGGCTGATATATAGAAAACTCCACTTAGAATACTATTTGAATGATTGTGTACGTGATGAAATCCGCCTGGCTTGGTTATATTTAACCATGATTGTGTAATATACATCTCTAGGTTTTCTTTTTTGGGATATATGACTTCTTCAATATATCCTAGAATCTGTATATCACAAAATTGCTTTATTTCTTTTAATCTACTATTGAAGACGTAATTGTTTTTGGAAGTGGTATTACCAACATTTGGATTCATTCCTTCATTAATAATTGCTTCAATATCAGTTTTTTCTTCTAAAGATAGATTTGAATCTCTCTTTGCCACATACACAGGTGTTGGAAATACACCTGTTGCTTTGTTATTTTGTGGGTTTTGATTCATAATTCTATCTTATAAAGAGTGTAGCTCCAAGTTATCTCTTCATTCAGTTCTATATCTCTTATAGCAATTATTGAATACGAATTGTTATCTTTGGTGAATTTAAAACAGTTGGGTGTATTCGAATGATTTCCAAATCCACCGAGTGGTGTTCGTATAACTCCATTTGGAGAACCCTCATTAGCATAGTGTACTATACCAATATAAGATCCTTTTAGAATATGCTCAGTAGCAAATAGACCAAACCCATCAATAGGGGATTCTTTTATTGTTACATTATCTGGTAAAGGTCTATACATTTCACTAATCCCAAAAAGTACTTTGCTTATGTGAATTGTCACAGAATGGTTTATTAGAAGATGCTCCACACCCACACAATACAATGGGTTTTCCTTCTCCAGCGGGGCTGTCCAAAATCACCTTAGAATCAGAGGTAACATCATTTTTCATTTGAATGACAACATTACCCTTGATGGTGATAGGCCCTTTACCCGAAACTGTTATAAGAGTTGGGGATACTATTTTTTCTTCTATATCTTGTATACCCCCTGAAATATTACTAGTAGTCATCATATCATTTTTCCTTTTTGAAGTACCTCATTCAGAGTTAGGTGTGGTTGATTATTTATTGACAAGGATATTATAGCATAATGAATAACCTTGAGTAAATCTTTTTTATTATATCCACCTTTCTTGCCATATCGTTGAGCATATTTTATAATATTGCCTATAGCAAAACCGAGTCCATGGCCCGCATCTATAATAAATTCTGTTGATTGAATTTTACCAGAAGCATAATGTTGATCATAAGTCGAATCGATGTAATCTTTAACATCTTTAAGTATTTCTTCTTCCTTGAACTTATAGTCTATCATATTAGTTAGTTTTTTGGACAATATTAAGTATGTACATTATATACCAATTCCATTCACTGAAAAAACAGCTGTAAGAATATACAACAAACATTACAATTGCAAACTTTAAATTATATCCATTTAGTATCATACTCATACTTATACTCAGTTTAAAATACTGTTATACTAAAGAACCTTCGGGTAAGATGATATTTGAAATATCTTTACCATGTTCCACTAATAAATCTAAAAAATTGAACATATTTTCTGTATCTGGGAAACTAAGGTCTTTAAACTCTCCCGGCTCATCGGCCAGGGGTATCGAAATTACATATTCTTTCATAATATTTTCTCTCAGTTTAAAATAGTGAAGTGTACATTCCAGTGTGAGCTGTGAACATATCAGTCAACAAATCATTGTAGATGTTGTGATATTCAGTAACAGATTTTTCTTCAAACTTTCTTGTCAACTTAGAAAATTTCATATCGTAAGTGTCCATTGAGTTCAGTGTGATTTTCAGATAGTTGGAGTTGGAAGAGTTTCGTCCAATTCTCATTGACAGGGAGGTATCATCTCCTGCGAAGTTCTTAGCTCCGGTCATCATACGGAATTTGTTTCCGCCAAGTGTTCTCAAAATTTCTTCTGCAACTATTAATTTACTCATAATCAATCTCATTCAGGTTAGTTGGAAGGGGTTAATCCCCTACCTTCATGGACCATTATATCACAGGTAGGTCAGGAAGTCAAGGGTTTATTCAAACTTTTAATGAACCCTGCTCGTCCACCACACTACTCAAATCCGTAGTGTCTATTACCTCTAATGAGGGCGTTGCCGAGCAGGGTAATGATTTAACTACTCTGTAAAAGTTGTTTGAACTCATCTCCTCCCATATTGGATTTTTTGAGATTATTAGCGACAGAAGTAATCACTAAATTATGAGTTTCTGTTACTCCACCCATTTTAATTCCCCATGAACGTGGAATGTAATGATCACCCGCAGCATCTGCGTAGTCTAAAGGAAGCCCAGTGTAGTGATCTGTCTTCCCCTGTTCTATCCATTTCTGATGCTTCTGAGTATCGGAAAAAGTATCATTGGGGTCAATTACAATAATCCCAAAACCTTCTGGATCCTTATTAAATTCGTGATCTAGAATCGAACAAATAGTTCCAATTGCATTCGCGTTCTTACCATTAAACAATTTATTAAATTCTGGTAATACTGACCCATTTAGTTGGGTTATACCGCCTTTAATCGCAGCAACTACTTGATCTGAACTATCCCATTTTTCATAGACTTCAAAGAATTTCTTAACATAAGTTCCAGCAATGATTTTGCCGTATTTACTCTTAAGTTCGTCCGCATATAACACTAACATTAACGACTTCATAGAGTTCATCTTGTTTGCGTACGACACATTTGCCGCTACAAGAACCTCATGTGCTAGATTCAAAAGAGAATCGATTTTCTTTTTATCCGTGAATCCATTTTTATATATTCCATTTCTCTGTACATCTTTCCACCATTCCGTCAAATGTGCTTGACCCTTAATTCCTCCACGAAATGACACAGACTTAAGATAGATGAGCTCAGTGAGCCATTCGTCCATTTCCATTCGACCACCTAAACTAATATTGAAAAGGTTCATTACTTGCTTTTCTTTAGTAGTTCCTGGATTTAAAGTCATCCTAGCAAAAAGTGGGTGTAAAGGCATTGAGCCTATTGGTCTTACTTTGTCTCTAACATATGTAGAAACGTGCCCAAGAACAGCATTTCTGATTTCTTGGGGTTTCATTCCAGTTACATTATTGAGAAGTTCAGTAAACAAATCTGAAGTGTCTTCGTCTGAGAGATTTTCATACCAGCGACACCTTACCCCGTAATTCATAATACGGTTGTACATGGCCGGTTCTTTATCTTTCAGATCCTTAATGTTCATTCCACCAAGATTTACGTTGGTTTCTCCTGTATTGATAATAAAATTAGATGGAAGACAAAACTTATCATCCAAGAAGCGAAGTATCGCCATTACACGTTGTTGTCCATCTATTATTTGAATCTTCCAGACATTACCCTTACGTTTTACTCTCATGTGAATTTCAGGAATTGACTTATAATTATTTCCTAAGATAGTTTCCAGAATTTTTACTTCAAAGTCTAATGAAGCAACCCTTTCTCTCTGAAAGGCTCGATTTTGAGTGTCTAGAGTGGCGAATTCGCCTGGAGCAACTCCACCAGTACCAGCAACGGCGGATTTTAGCCAACTAACTTCTGATAGTCCAGAAAAGCTTTGGTTTGTGTCAAGGGGAGTCGGGGTGGGGTTAATGTAATCACCAAGCATTGATGGTGTTACGACTACTAAATCATTTTTCTGTTTCATCTTATTCTTTTATATAAAATCTAGGATCATTCCTAGTGTGTGGCAGAAATTATCATCCAAACTTAATTGTTTGGTTTGTTTAACTTCTACTATAAGTATATCATGCTTTTTTAATTTGTCAAGTCCTCCTTATATTGAATGTGAATTAAAATTAAACAAGAACTATATGTTCACCAATAATCCAATGCGAACTCTCATCTTCATCATACATAATGTTGTAAAGAGTTTCACCATCAGTATTTTCCTCTGTTGTCATTATCTCACCAATCCAACCTACTATGCTTTCACATACCACTCTGTCACCGACTAAAAAACTGTTATCTTCCATTTAAAATCTCATTAAGGGTTAACTTTTCTCATTTCCTATGGACCATTATATCATAGGTAGCTAGTAAAGTCAAGAGTTTATTATCCATTCCACCATTTTCCTATTCTACCACCATAGAGAGATATTTCTTCATGACCATTGTGGAACATTTTAGCAACTTGCTTAAATGCTTTATTCTTATCACTTGTTCTATAGACTACTTCGTTTTCAAGTTTTATGTGATACATTTTCATTCATGTTCTTTCATTGTTTTTATATCTCTCATCATAGCTTCGACTTCTGTAAATCCTCCTATCAAGATATCATCAATTACTACTTGTGGTATAGTCCTAATAGGTACACCAAATTTTTCACTCAGTTCTCCAATCACCAATGCAATTGGGATTTCTTCTACAGTGTAATTATTTTCTTGGAGTAAATCCTTTACTCTAGCACACCATGTTCAATTAGGTCCTGTGTATATGATTGCTGCGTTGACATTTTTCATTTTTGTATTTCCTTAATCTGTAGATAGTGCTATTGACACTTCTTCCACTAATTCAGCTTCTCGTTTTGCGAAACTGTACCCTTCAGCATATGAATCATTAACTAATTCTTCAAGTGCCAATCTAACTGTTGTAGTATCTCCATCCCTCCGGTGAGTACCACACGAAAAACATTCTTTTCGATAGAGTTCCAATATTTCTGTAACTGTTGTCATTTTATTCCATAAGCTTTTGCTAAAGTAGGAATATCCTTGACTCCACAAGAATCCCACTTCATGTAACATTCAGAACCAAGTTCCCAGCGAACACGTTTGTTTACTAATGACTCTATTCTGTTATATTCTTTCACATCCATCTCTGGTGTTCTATCGGTCACAATTATCTCGCCACCTTTTCGTTTGAGGTCATTCAACCTCCACCAGAATTGTTTAGTTGACACTATTTTCATACCCTCACTCCAGCATCTTCTAAATACCAAGCTAACCCGTAAAAGTCTTTACTATTAATTCCAACTTTTTCGATTTCATCAGCCTCTAGAGCACAAAAACCAAATGTTTTAACGTTCTCCATATGACCATAAGCTGTTTCTAACTTTTTCATTACTTCCCAATAAGAAGCAGTCAATGATTTCATACTTCTTCTTCTTGCATGACTTCCATTATACTCTTTGTTTAAACTCAAATTAATTTTCATATTACTCGTAAAATGAATTATCAGATTTTACGTCCACACTCATAATGGTGAATCGTATATAGTCGTTCAAAATTCTTTTCTTTGAATTCTCTTTCTTTTTACGAGATTTCAAAAGTTTTAACATTGTTAACTTGTTTGTTTCTTTGGCCGTCATAATCAATCTCTTTTGAGGTTTGTTGGAAGGGGTTAATCCCCTACCTTCATGGTCCATTTTACAGCAAAACGGGCAAAAAGTCAAGTGTTTATACCCCTTTTTTCAAAATACTTACTAATTCCCACTTAGTATCTCTTAAATGGTTCAGTGCTGTTTCCATCTTATCAATTTCTACCTTTACCGACTCCAGATGATCAAGAGTCACCTTTGTCATAATAGCTTTGAAGGATTCTGGATTCCGATTTGCCATCATTTTTCGTTTCGTTTCAGTTTTCATGAAATCATCTCGGCTAAAAGTGCATCATTTTCCATTTCAAGTCTTTCAATTTCTTCTTTTAGAAAACTTATGTGAACTGCATCGGCATCAAAATCTGGATTCCAATCATTTTCTTCTATGTTATCTTTTTTCATAATCAATCTCATTTAGGTTTGTTGGAAAGGGTCAATCCCTATCCTTCATGGACCATTATACAGCAAAACGGGCAAAAAGTCAAGTGTTTATAAAAGTTTTTTTAATTGAGTGAATGTCATGGCGGCGGGTCGCTCCTTTTTTCTTTCCCACCCTCTTACCAGTGGGGCAAACATTTCCATGAGCCGGGCGGTATTCACCTCATTCTTCCCTCACTCCTTACTTAATCAAAACTAACATACGTGATATTCTCGCCTCTCGCGAGACGTTCTTCTTTACTGAAATACTTTTTGATGGACATTCCTTTCGGTACAAGTTCGTGAATAGGAATACGATTTCCAACGTGTTCAATAGACAAGTCTAAACACCTATCCATCTGTTTCTGTAGATCCTTTCGGATGTGAGCTTTGAACCCCTCCGAAATGGGTGCACTGTCTATTTCTTTCATACACTCTTCGTGAGTGCCAGTCAAATTAATCATAGATATTTTTCTCATGACAAATAAAATTGGGAAACATTTCCCCCTCGTAAATTCAAACTATACTACCAGTTTAAGGCATTTTGGTCAAAAAGTCAAGTGTTTATAAGTCGTTGATACTATTGGGGAAATCACTAAAATAATTGATACGTTCAAAGAAAATCTTATAATATCAATACTATACAGTGATGTTTTTATCTAATTTAATTCACCATCTCGCTTGATTTCTGCGAAATAACCTTGCTTATTCATTTGTGCGGCAAATTTATGTGCGTCTGCGGGGATATCAAAGAATCTTCTTTGAATGTATGTGGAGTCAGCTTCTATTAGCAAATTCTTTTTATCTTGATGACTATTCCATTCTACCCATATATTACTCATTCATCCTCCTAATTTAAAAATGTTGGATATACGTCTTCGACTGTTGAGGTGTCGTGCCAAATTGCTGAAAGTAAATCTCCTGCTGCTGACTTATCTAATACTAGAAAATCACCATAAGTATCTATGATCAAGTAATTTCCGCTATCGTCTATAAATTTTCGAATAACATAATTCCCAGTGATGTGTACTTTGGTTGTCAACGGCAAGATTTCTTTGTGGTGTTTAATATTCATCTCTTTTCCTTATTGACTATCCAAGACGGTAATATCTTAGATTTTTTTGGTTCTACTACTGTTAATTTTGCTTTCTTGTTTATTTTGTGCCATTCACGTGCCCTCTCAAGAATAATCTCTTTGTTTTTTTGATAATATACTTTCAATTTCTCTTTTCGTAGTTCATCGTTTTTCCATTTCTCGGCAAGACGTTCTTTGTTCTTCTCGTAATATTTGTCATTAGCTATAGATTTTCTCTCTTTGTCTGTTAGCATACTAATCCCCCCACTCCACATTTTGTAATGAAATAGGCATCCACAATATCCGAAATCGGATTTTTTACTTTTGTTGCTCTAGGAGTTAATTGTTCTTTGAGGTCAGTAGGAGCATGTGATTCCAGTATGAATGATTCATACATCACATCTTTATTTGCAGTACCTTTACCGGTTGCAAACTTCTTGATTACAGTAGGTGGGATATCCGTAAATTGTATTCTCTGTTTCCACATTTTGTGCTTTAGTAGTCCAGTGTTTTCTGCTATTGAACGTACATGAGATATCCCAGACGCAGCAAAAGCATATCCTTCAATATAAACTTCATCACAACCTTGTATTAACGATATAGTCCAAGAGGAAAGGGCATCTTGTCTCTCCTCCGCAGTTTCCCATTCAGGATAGAGTTCAGCTTTTATATTACCTAACCCGTACCCGGCGGAAAGTTGTTGTTGTTTTTTGTTATTACATAGATAATGTAACACACACCTATCAAAATCAAAATGTCCACCATTTTCTTCCTTGTATATACATATCGCTGGTGATGTTAATGAATAATCAATCCCAGCTATCTTCCTGTCTTTCATCGATCCCCTCATCAATTCCCTCAAGATAATGTCCACAAAATGAACATAATTCTAATCCCTTGATATCACTTGTCATTATATTATATTCTCTGTCACAGCTATCACACAGTACATGAATGTTAGCGCCACCGTCTTCCCAGTCAATGTTTACAGGCATATAGTTATTTTACTTTCCAATTAGAGTGTTTATCAGATCCAATTTGCTCTACCAACTCTCTACTTGTAGGCAATCTTTGTATCTGTACATAATTCCATAATAATCTATCACCAAACCATATTTTTAAATCTTTAGGTTTAGGTAGACCAATACTACATGGAAAAACACTTTCTGCTAATCCAGTATATTCACTAAGTGCTTTACTAATAGCTTCTGCTTCTGTTTTCATTCCAAATTCATTGTATTGAATTTTCCATACGCAATTCTGTAATCGTGAATTAATCCACTCATCCTTATTGAAATTTACTCGCCTGCCTAACCGTATTGTATTTTGCACACATCTCCTTCCTCAGATCGTTCTTCTGTTATTAATACTGCTGGTTCGTACAAACTGCAAACACTTAAGCGTAAGAAGAATTTTGTTCTAAAAATATCATTTATATCTTGGGCTCCATTAGTACTATGTAGTGGTTGAAAAGTGGCTGATGCACAATCTAGTGCATTATCCTCATCCATCCAGTTATCATCGAGTGAGTATCTCATTGTTTGTACCTTTATCGTTCAGAGTTTCTTTATAATATTTATATAATTTCACATGAATCACCTGAGCAAGCAACTGTCTGAGCCCCTGTAGTTTGGTCTTCTGTTTCAAATCTAGATAATTGAGAATAATCAATTTTTGGAAAAACTTTAGCCATACTGTTATAAGTTGCTTCATCAATTTCTTCATAGGGTGCTAATTGATATATGTGATCATTTTTCGGTAGAAAACTTACCCCCACTATATCATCAAAATTTTCATATACAAAATTACCTATTTTAAACCATTCATCAGCATTTACATATATGGTTGCTGATACTGTATGTTCAGTATAATTATGCTTGATCTTCAACCATTGCTTTAATTGTTCTATAGCAGTAACATCTTTTACTAGTATAGAACCTTCGGGTGCTTTTACTGGAAACTCAACTACCCATGTTAGTGCTGTTTCTTCTGGTTGTCCTACCTCAGGATAAAAGGTAACGTTTTGCTCTTTCATCATTTTATAAAGAGGATCAGTAGCAGATATCCTTACTCTTCGTATATAGTACTCCGCAAATCGTGGATGAAATCCAGAAGCAGAATTAACTAAGATAGATGCTGTACCTGAAGGTTTAGTAGTAGTAATAGAAACACTTCGATTTATTTTTAATCGTTCTGCTATTTCTACGTTTACTCCTATTGAATAATCTCTTAATGACTGTAAGTTCTCTGGAGTTAAGATATCTGGATTATCCATTTGTCCTGTGAGAGATACACCCAATAATCTTTCTTCTTCTGCGTTCTTTTTCCAATCACCATGTAAGTCATTCAAAAGAGTAAAATCGGTCATTGAGGATTGTATTGTTCCAATCATAGTCGCAATTCGTATCTTCTCCATCAATGTCTCAAGAGTGTCATCTGCACGCACAACTACTTCTGAGAGGTTACAGAACCCTCTAGGACGTAAGATAATCTCACCGCATGGGTTAGTCGTCCAATCATTTCTCTTACGTCTTCTTTTTGGAATAAGATTATTAATTGAACTTCGATTGAATATTCCACGTTCACCAGTACCACTTTGAGCAAGGGCTAACCACTCTTTCATAAACTCAACAGAAGATGGTTTTTCATCATATATAGCACTATTGTTACTCATAGCTCTGTGACTATTTGTGTGCCAAAATTGTCCCTGTTTAGCATCTCTCATTCCAACATCATAGAGATCAGACAGAGTAATAATAGATGAACGTCTAACACCACCGACAACCACACTCGCAGCAATTTTAGTTACAATGTCAAAAGCGTTCAATGAACTTAACCTACGATCTCTATGTGCCTCTGCCATGTGCTTGATAAAATGTAACGTTTCATCCAATGGGCCAGGGCCGGATGATCTACCACCAAAAGTTTTAAGTCTCGCTCCTTGTGGTCTTAGTTTTGATAGATCCCATTCAATGGCATAACCATCCCACATTGCTTGACAACATTCCAATGTACCTAATGCCCAACCTTCTTTTGAATCTTCGAATACAATAGTTTTTGTTTCACCATTCAATTTTTTTACTTTTGGTAGTTTTTCAATGTATCTTCTGGAAACATCAATACCTACACCACAACCACTCATTAGCAAGAAATAAACTTCAGCAAAAGAATGTAGTGTATCAATAGGTACTGTGGAACAATTATAAATTGCTACATTGTTCAACTCAGCAGGTTTTCCCGCTGTCCACATCAAACGCATAGAGGGCATTACATGCATTCCATGAATGTTTTGGTGAATTGCTTCGTAGTCTGATTTTTTTAGTTTATTTTTACTAACTTTTTTGAAGAATGTTACTACTCTATCAACAGTTTCTTCCCATGTCTCTCTTCGATCTTTTTCATCTGTCCATCTGGAATACGTGCGCATATATACAAATTCAGCCAAATCATTTTCAAACACATAATTGTCTTCAGTCATTTTTCTATTACCCTTCTTTGTTGCTAATTTTTTCTAAAAATTCTTGTGATTCTCGGTCTGATAATTCATAATCATTCATTGTCCAGCTACCATCAAGATTATCCTTTATTATTTTCATCTCTTCTGAGGAGAAAGTACAAGAGTTAAGTACATAATCTTCGAAAGCCTCACAGCATATAGGAAAATATGGTTTCACAAGATCATACATCACATTAGCGTAGTCTTGTATTTCTTGTTGTGCATGGGAATTACTTCTTAATTTATAAAAATGGAAAAAATTATGGAGATCAATTTTCCATATGACTTCAGTATAATTGGATACAGGTAAAACAATTCTTGCTAATTCTCTAGCCACATTCCAGTCAATTAAATTTCCATATGCGGTTTTAGCACCATCTAAAATTCTATATATTTCAAATTCAATTTCTCCTGGATTTGGTAATTCTGTCTCTTCTCTACCTTGTTTATTTGTCGTTGATTGGGGCTTAAGACTATCCCCTTTTGGAAAATAAAAATCATCTGACATAACCGAGTACCTACCAGAGTACTCATTCAAGTTTGCCGTCCTATGGCGAACTAATTGGCGCATAATAAAGATTGGTAATTTGATATGGAACTTGACTTCACACATCTCAAAGGGTGAGGTATGTTTGTGTCTCATTAGGTAACGGATAAGGTTCCGCGTCTGATTTACCTTTCTTGTTCCTTCTCCATAACTAATACGAGCAGCGTTCTCTACTTCTTCATCATCACCCATCACATCTAGAAGTTTTACAAATCCATGTTCGTGGATCTTTATATTTTCACTGGACATTTCTCCACCCCCTTGCTGCCCAATCTGCTTCTAATCCATTCATAGTGTTTTTATTTATCATTTCAAGAATCTCATCAGTTGTCATTGTATCAATAATTAAATCATTAATATCTTTGAATATTTTTATTTTGGGCCAAACAACAACATTCCACCCATCATTGATGGCACGCATCAATTTCTTAACAGTATGTTCATTCCTCGGCTCATTGTCGAATATTAATACACACTGTTTCTTATCTAGTTTTATTGATTGAAGATCACCACCCGCGACTGCCAGGCAATTAGGAAGGAACATTGAATCAATTGGACCCTCTACAATATATGTAGTCTCCTCGGAATTCCATCTTTCTAACCCATAAATTTTAGTACTCTCTTCAGTAACTTTAATGGTAATATATCGGAGTTCATGACTACCCAACGCTCTACCTTGAGCAGCAATTAATTTTCCTTCTGTATCATAAAAAGGAATAACCATTCTTGGTTCTCCTCTACCCAAATTCGAATAATCAATTTTAGATACTGACATTGCCCATTTTCTAAAGTCTTCAGCATAAAAAACCTTCTCCAAGAAAGTGTTTGGTATCTTTCTACCCTCATAAAATAATCGGGCGTGATGGGTATTCGTAAGAGAACCTATAGATGGTAAATCTATAGTAGTTGGTCTAGGTTTAAACTTTGGGGTTTTGAATTTAAATTCTGGTTTTTTCACTCCCCTATGGGTAGATACCCCTTCACCGTATCTATCTAAAACATATTGGCCATATAAGTGAGGATCTAAATGTTTTATAAAATTACCCAATGACGCACCATAACCGCAATTATGACATTTTACGATTAACTCTTGTTTTTTTAGGTAAATGTATAAACGTTTTTTAGATCTATTCTTAGAGGAATCACCACATATAGGACAACGTGAATTCCAGAGATTGGGCCGTACTTGTTTTAATAGGTCTAAGCGAGGTGAGAGTAGTCCCACATATTTTTGATCGGTAAATAAACTCATACTTAATTATATCACGAAAAAGTAGAATGTCAAGTCTTCCCTCTATCACCCTTCTTTTTCTTCTCTAATTCATTTGCCATCCATGCTCTCGCTCTTGCATCATTAGGAGCACGTGATATTAGCCTATTCACGGAATTAAAGGCTTTATTAAATATACTTTCTCCTGCTCTATTATTTACTATTTCTATAAAACCCTTACCAAAAATATTATTGAGTCGTTTCTTACTTTTCTGTACTTCATCATGAGTGAGACGTACTATTTGATCATCCAATTTACGAGATCTTTCCGAATTTTGTTGAAGTGCAACATCAAGTGAAGTATCAACAAATATCATGTAACAATCATAACCAATTTGTTCTAGTTGATGTTTTTTCCTAGCAATTTTGTTTGGGTCTTTTGCTGTACCATCGATGATCAATCCAAGTCTTCCTTGAACCCATCCAGCCTCTTTTTTTAAAGTCTTTTCTTTGGCGGTTTTTCGAATCAATTCTTTTGACGCTAGTTCATCTGGAGTATATATGGACATATTGGAATGTAGTTTAGCTTTCATGAGACCAAATTCTAATTGCTCATCTGAATTGACTACCTTTAACCCAAATGGACCCGTTTTGCCCGGCTTGAGTTTTTTCATGTCATCATGCCACTCAAATTTGCCTGGTCTCGAACCTGTTGCTTTCTCTGCTGAATATGATTTACCGGAACCCGCTCCACCAGCAAGGAAGAACGCTTTAAAGATACCTGGGTCATATACACCCTCTAAAATTGTATGTCTAAAATCTCCAAATTTCATATGTCAGATCTCGTTACAGTTAATATTTTGTCTTTGTGTGATTCAAGGATTGCTGTTCTGTTAGGCCATTTAATATATTCCTTAGTT
>Ga0308008_1000557_pt1 | contig 14827 bp, 2 predicted proteins | sample Neamet125_FD_203140 | JGI IMG/M metagenome (GOLD analysis project Ga0308008, IMG submission 203140) | Marine microbial communities from water near the shore, Antarctic Ocean - #125 | ecosystem: Environmental > Aquatic > Marine > Unclassified | place: Southern Ocean | collected 2014-07-24
GGTAAATGGATCACTTGTCGAAGTTGGCGATAGTGTTGATGCTGGACAAAACATCGCTTTGAGTGGAAATACCGGTTGGAGTACAGGACCACATCTTCACTTTGAGATTAAAGATTTGACAGGTAACTCAATGCCATTATTGTTTTATGAATTTGAAAACATTAGTGACGGTTCGCCATTTTGGGGTATTAGTGCTACATCTGAAAATATCTATGTCAATTCAGGATTGACATTTGATTATTCATCATGCCAAAGCAATCAATTCATTACGATGGGAATTCAGTTGAATTCTTCTATTCCTTGCTCTGTAGCAGAATTGGATAGAGCCTATGTCCTTACTGGACAAACCTTTAGTCCACAAAATAGGTTTGGAGTTGCTCAATACGATTCCGATGATTCTCAATGGGTTTACACTTGTTATGCTGCAAATGCAGATGGAACTTTCACTATTGACCTCGAGTGGGACTCTACTACTTTCACCGAGAGTAGTTATCTGATGATATACTCGGCCGATGCGAATTGCTATTCATACCAATCTTGGTATAATTCGATTGGCCTATGGTTGATTTGAGGCACAACCGGCACTATCATGAATGGGTAACCTTTCATGAATGGTGGGGCGAGGGTCGGTTATGTGGCAAATCAATGAAGCGGTTGACAAGTTAAACGGACTTGATGTATGGGCTCAATGGGCCTTTGGTATTGTTGCAACTCTGCTAACTTTGAGCATTGTTCGTCTATTGATGGTAAAGATTCTTTTGGATTTCGTTAAGAGAACTTCCTTCGATTGGGATGACAAACTATACTCTCCTATTACAAAGCGAATCTACATATTCATTTTGATAACAGGTTTATTATTGACTATGACTTGGATTATGGGGGAAGATGATTCCTTTGTCATCTCAGTTAATCCAGTATTCCAAGCGATCTTCATTCTACTTTCTGCATCACTCCTCAGTGCTACATTTAAGGTGATGATTCCAGTAATAATAGATCAATTCTCAGAACCTTCCAGTGTAACTGTATCTGGAAGTAACTCGTTGATTATATTCCTCTCCCGCGCATCAGTTTGGTTTGGTGGACTTTACCTGGCACTGTCAGAATTGGGAATTGAATTATTAGGAGTTCTTGCATCCTTAGCAGTATTCTCTCTAATCATAGGTCTTGCTATGCAGCAAACATTAGGCAATATCGTCAATTCATTCATGCTCGCTTTAGATCAACCATTCGAAGTCGGTGACAGAATCGAAGTCGAAGGAAAAACAGGTTCAGTGGTGTCGGTTGGTATTCTTTCAACCAAGATTCTTACCCATGAAGAGAATTTGGTCGTAGTTCCAAATAACAGCCTTATCAATTCTACAATTATTAATCATGCTCGTGGTGGTGGAGATGGAGCAGGGCGTCGAATTTCATTAGTTCAAGACATAGGAGTCAGTTATAATGAAGATATTGACCATGTCAAATATACTATTCTCAAACTAATGCGCGAGTGCCCATACGTATTGTCAACACCTGAACCTCGTGTCTTACTCATTGAATTAGGGGATTTCGCTAAGGTATTCCGTATGTTTGGTTGGGTCGAAGATTATACGGATGAATTCGTTGCTCGCGACTGGTTACTCAAGAACCTAGATGAACATTTCAAGCGAGAAGGTATCGAGATTCCATATCCAACAGCAGTTGAAATCACTACAGAAAGTAAACCTGAGGGAAATCAACGACATAAGAACAACAGTGTCCGTATGGCTCGAATGCAGATGATCAAAGAGGATAAGCAATTGGTCAGAGAACGCGCTTCTGCGAAAATAGAAATTGAGAGCATTACTGAGAGGTTACAGGGTGTAGATTTGGATAAGAAGGAACGTGCTCTACTCGAAGAAGACCTTCGTGGCCTCAACAGTGTTCTTAGCATGTTTGAAGCAGGAAGCGACGATTGATGGTAGTATGATTTGATATGGGCGGCAAAGGCGATACAATCCCTGCGAATATCGATTTACGATATATGCAAATTGAAATGTCCCTTGAAACAGGTGCGAATCTACCCGGTGCAATCTTGGCGGAGAGATTTTACTCCTGTGAATTTATTTCACTCATTGAAAAAACCAGTGAGGGAATGATTTGTTTCCTAAAGTTAGAGTACGATGACCCAAAAGCAATGCAACTTGATTATGGCGGTTTTGATATCTTAGAAGTAAAATCTCAAAATGATAAATCAGCCCTTGTTAAAGCAATTGTCAATGGACCACTTGGAATGATATTTTGTCACATGGAAGATGTGTGGTGGGTTAATCCATCGCACCTATCTAGCAATGGGCTGATGCTAACTATGCGTGGAACAAGAACTGCATTACGCACTCTGCGTCATAAAATCTCAGAACTCGTCGGTAATGGATTTAGCTTGAAACTCGGCACAGAAACTTTGCAAGGACCAGAGTTTATTGACATACTCCCTCCTAAACAAAGAATCGTTCTTGACAAGGCGATTGAAATGGGCTACTATAGTCGGCCAAGAGGCTGCACTCAACGTGATATTGCTCAGGCCATGGATCTCAAACAGGCTACAGTAAGTGAACATCTTCAATCTGCAGAAGCCAAGATAATTAATTCATCCAATAGTTGAGATAAACAGACCCGTTCATGAATGGGGCCGGGACTATGCCACATGTGCGCGTACGCAAGACATGCGCCAAGTTTCACTTACTGCATCAGCACTAACTCTAACGCTAATCATGGTGCTAATGCCCATGACGCCATTTGCAGGATCTGATTTCGAATCGACTAAAGATTCCGAAGAAGTGTTCGATGAAGTGATCGTAATGAGCGCGGGCAATACTGGAAATGCCGATTCATTGGCATTTGGTTTGCAATCTGGATGTGCTATCGGTGCATCTGGCAGCATCAAGTGCTGGGGTGACGGTAGTGAAGGTCAACTTGGACTAGGAAATACGCAAAACATAGGGGATAGCATTGATGAAACTGGCACTAATCTCCCGTTCGTAAATCTTGGAACAAACGCATCGGTTGACAAAATTGTCATGGGCGAAAAACATTCATGCGCACTATTCGACAACGGCTCAGTCAAGTGTTGGGGAGAATCATCCGTACTAGGATTGGGCTACTCTTCAAGCAATGGTGGATTCGGTGATGGATACCTCGAAACTGGAGACACATTACCATTTATTCAATTCCCAACCGGCCGCTATGCTACAATGATTGAAGCTGGAAATAGCCACAACTGTGCAGTTATGGACAATGATGACCTCATTTGCTGGGGAGACAACAGCAAGGGTCAACTTGGTCTTGGAGACACTGACAAGAGAGGAGATTCAGTTGGAGAAGTCGGAACCAACTTCGAAGTAACTAGCGTACCAACTGGAAGGACTGTTGACAGCCTTGCACTAGGTTGGGACCACACATGCGCAATATGGGATGATGGAAGTGTATCCTGCTGGGGTGGAAATGACAACGGACAACTTGGTCTAGATTCAACGGATGATATTGGAGATGGGGCTAGTGAAATGGGAGACAACTTGGATTCTGCCACTTTACCGTACTCCGCAACACAGATTACTGCAGGAGATGGCTTCACATGTGCAGTACTGCAAGAAACTAGCACAAAAGGTGTATATTGCTGGGGTCTAAATGACCACGGACAATTGGGAGTCGAGTCTTCTACAACTGTTGGCGATGGTGTTGGAACTTCTATGAGTTCAATCACTGAAACTGACTTATCCTCAACTGATTTTATAGCATTGGATGCTGGTGAAGACCATGTCTGTGCAATCACCGTTTATTCTTCTTCATACAAGCCAGTCAAGTGCTGGGGTAATGGTGCAGATGGACGACTAGGATATGGAAGCCAAGACAGCAGAGGTACAGGTCCTGGTTCTACTAATGGAATGGGCTCTAACCTTGGATATGTCCGATTAACTTCCTATTCCAGCCATTTTGCATACGTCACTACAGATATTGAAGTAGGCTCTGGCTCAACTTGTGTCATTATGACAAATAACGACATCATCTGTTGGGGAAGCAACGGAATTGGTCAGTTAGGATACGGCGATACTGAAGACCGAGGAGATGGTCAGACTGATCTACCGTTTACCACCGAACTAGCATTACAATTGGATGAAGAAGTCATGGATAACTCTTGCAACATTCTTGGAGTTCCAGAACAAAGAGCCGAACTTGATAGAAGACTAGATTCAGATTCAAGCGACACTGGCGACTTGATTTCGATGGTAGAAATACCAACCACTGGATGCCCAGCAATTGCATATTATGATTCAGGTAGTGGCAACGTGAAGTTCGCTGCATACGATAACGGAATGTGGGCTGTGGAAACATTGGGTAGTGATTCTGGAGTAATCGATGTTGACATCGTCATGGATGCTGATGGTAACCCACACATCGTTCACATGACTTCAAGTGGTACAGACAGAGTTTCCTACACCACTAAAGTAAACGGAATTTGGACCGAAGATACCTTGACTGGTATAGAAGGAACTGAAGAATTGTCATTATCAATTGATTCAAACGGAGACTTGAGACTTCTAACTGTCACAACCACTGAATTGGTTGAATCCACATGTTCAAGCGCCTGTTCCAGCATTTCAAACTGGGCAAACAGTAACACTTTAGTTGCCACTGATGCGAGTACTGTTGACTCTAATGGAGATCATTCAGTTCATATTCCAGCAGGAATTTCTAAACTGTATTACTCGGAATCACTAGGAACCCCTGCTCTTATTTCTACAGATGTTTACTCTGCGTATATGGCAACGAGTATGGATGTTTCACCAGATGGAACAATTGCAGTTGCTCACACAAATGATGCTTACCAAACATACTATTCTTCATGTTCAAGCGGTTGTACTTCTGCATCTTCATGGAGTACTGAATTAGTATCCAATGATACCTCTAGCGAGGTAGTATTGCAATTTGATGGCGATGGAACACCTTGGATTCTACTTACCCACAACACAACAGGTGCAACCTTGTTCAGTTTGAACAATGCACAATGGGATAGCCAAGCAATATCTGCATGGCCAGGTGCTGCTGATTCCTTTGGCATGATGATTAACTCTGCAGGATATGTGTTTACTTCTCTTCACTTGGTTGGCGCTGGAGAATTATGGGCAGTTACTGACCCTGTAGTTGCAGGCGCTGGTTTGTACGTGGATGCTGATGGAGATGGCTGGACTGGAATGCAAGAACTTTCTTGTGGAACAGACCGCATGACTTCTTCATCCACTCCTAGTGACTTCGATGAAGATGGCCGTTGTGACAGTATGGATACTGTCAACAATCTACCTGCAGTAGGAGACTCAAGTGTTCTTACTCAAGGAGCAGACTTCGCATGTGCAATTCTTGCCAATGGAGAAATCGAATGTTGGGGAGATAACTCATACGGAAAACTGGGAGGATCTGCTTCGGGAACTTCATGGCCAACTGGCTTTGAAGCAGTGGACATAGATGCTGGAGAAAACCACGCTTGTGCACTTTCATCTGCTGGGGAGATTCTGTGTTGGGGTAGAAACAACATGGGACAGATTGGTGCAGGAGTAATTTCGACTTCGGAAACTCCTACCGTTCTCACACTACCTAATAATCACCAAGCTGCTGATTTAGCAGTAGGTGCAAACCACAATTGTATAACAACAACAACTAGCCAAATTTACTGCTGGGGAGACGGTGGAGATTCACAAACCGGAGAATATTATGTCGCTGATTCTTCAGCAGGATATGATGATGACTTTGAAGCAGCAACAATTTCTTCTGATTGGACATTAGAAGGGTCTGTTGGACAATTTGGTACTCAATGGGCGTTAGACACGACCGATGCTTCTACCGGCAGTAATTCATTCAAATCGAGCGGCCATGTCTCTTCCTCGGATATAGGATTTACAATAACCAGAATGTTCACGAATGGAACTGTATCCTTTGATTACAAAACTGATACATGCCCTATCCTAAGCGGGTGTAATGATAGATTGTCATTCTCCATTGATGGAGTAGAAGTAAATTCCTCAAAAGGACAAATGAGTAATTGGACATCATTCAGCACAAATATTACCTCAGGTATGCATACACTTAGATGGTCTTTCATCAAAGATGGGATCTCTTCAAATGATGCAATGGGGGACTATATCGCAGTTGATGATATTCAAATTCGAACAGGATTTAGAATTGAAAGTGGAGGAATCGTTGATTCTCCTGAAATTATGAACCTAGACGCTGGCGGTCTAACCGATTCAATTGTTGCTGGTGAAAGGCACACATGTGTAACTAATCACTTGGACGAAGTTTGGTGTATGGGTTACAATGGAGGGAGCAGCAAAATGGTTCTCGGTAATTCAAGTACCACTGCTACAAACTCTTCAGCATTGGTAAAGGTCGATATTGGTCTTGGTACCGATTCAGTACGCTCCATAACTGCTGGTTATGACACCTCTTGTGCTATCTTAGAAAACAGCACTCAAGCAGTGTGCTGGGGTCAAAGAAGCGACTGGACCGATTCTACAGTGACTACTAGATCTGGAGAATTACTTCTAGGTTCATCCAGTCCATCCAATAGTGGAACTGTAGTTGATTTAGGTACTGCTGGTGACCGAATTTATTCAATCACCATGGGTGAATCTCATGCATGTGCTATTGTTGAGAACACAATCGAATGCTGGGGTGTAGAAGAATCTGGTTCATTCGGACAAGGCTCTGGCACGACAACAGCATACAGCACACCACAGACAATATCAGCACCTTCTGGATTGACTGCAAAGCAAATTGTAATCGAACATTCAACCGATTCAACATGTGGTATCTTCGAAGACTCCGCTGGTGTCTCATCAGTAATTTGCTGGGGTGACCAAACTGCAGTTGGATATTCTACTTTCAATCCAGTTACAACACTAGCAGATTCACCGGTTCAAGATAGTAATGGTGACGAAATCCTCCCTTCAGATGATTCACTTTCCCCGTATGACATCGTAGACCTCCAATCTGGCGACACCCACACATGTGCATTATCTCGGCAAGGATTGATTAAGTGCTGGGGATCAAATAATCAGGCGCAATTGGGCTTATCTGACACTTCGGTACGCCTTGGTGATAGTGCAAATGAAATGGGTATTAATCTGCAATATATCGATTTAGGAGCAAATGTTACTGCAACTCAACTGAGTGTAGGAGCAAATCACAATTGTGTGATTGTGCAATCCAGCGTAGATAGTAGCATGAATGGAAAGGTCATGTGCTGGGGTTACAATAATTATCGGCAATCTCTCCTTGTAGGTTCCGCTGCCAATCATGAACCTATACCTAAGATAGTTGACGTATTTGGTAACGATGTGAGTAAGATTGCAGCTGCAAGAGATGTGACTTGTGCATTGAAAACAGATGGCGAAATATATTGTATGGGCAGAAATTCAGATCGAGCAATTGCGATAAATAGTAATTCATTTGGACATGGAACTGCATCTGCGTTAGAATACTCTACCTCTGGTAAATTCGTAGATTTGGATGCATCACCTCAGAGCACTGGTGCAATATGTGCAACTTCAGTTACTGGAGCAATCAAGTGTTGGGGTCAGGGCTATCACATCATTCAGACTAATGCAAACCCAGTTGAATTTTATGACTTCAACGGAATCATAAGCTCAGATTTATCTTTTGGACCTGACTTTGCTTGTCTGGTTGTAGGCACAACAACTGAACTGCATGAAACTACTTCTCCATCGACCAATGTAGGAGACATTGTATGTTGGGGGGCTGGAATTTATGGACAATTAGGAACTGGTTCATCAGCCAATATTGGCTCTAATCTCAATATACTGACGGCTAAACCAATTAATTTCAATGGAACACTAATGTCTGATGTCGAATCAAGTGCCGACCACTCTTGTGCAATCTCTGTTTCAGGAGAGGTATATTGCTGGGGGACTGGTAGTCTTGGCCGCCTTGGTTATGGAAACACTAATAATTTAGGCGACAGTTCTGGTGAATTACCATTCTTGAACGCAGTCGATTTAGAAGGTAGTGTGAAATTACTTGCTTTGACTGGTTCTTCGACTTGTGCCGCTATGCTCGACAATGAAGTCTACTGTTGGGGTTCGGGGTCTTACGGAAGGACCGGTCATGAAAACACAGCCCACATTGGAGACCAATCCAATGAGATGGGAGTTAATCTTGCCCCAACCGATTTGCATATGCGTCCTACTGATTATGATTTAGATGGAACCATTGACGCCTGGGACACTGATGACGATAATGATGGAACCCTCGACGTGAATGATGATTTCAGATTAGACCCATGTGCAGTCCTAGATACTGATGACGATGGAATGCCTGATTCGATTTATGCTGCTTGTTCAACCAATTTGATTGAAGATTTAGACGATGATAACGACAATTGGAACGATACTGATGAAGAAGCATGTATCTCAAATTCAAAAGACTCTACAAGTGTGCCATATGATCTAGACTCCGATGGCACTTGTGATTACGTTGACACTGATGATGATGGTGATGGTTGGAGTGATGCTGATGAACAGGCATGTGAGCGTAAGGAATGGGGCACAAAAATACTTGCAGCCTACAGCACCGGCGCTGAACAAGGTTTAAACAATCAATACGGTACTGGAATTGTATTCTTGCCAAACGATTTGGGCTATGAATATCAAGTGCTTGGATTGAGCAACTACTACAAAAATTTGCGCGCATTCGCATTCTCAACAGCTAATATCGAAGCCGGCAGTACTGTATCTCCATCTTCTTCTGGTAACATTCAAGGTGGCTTCTCCTCTCAAGTTGGATTTGATTACGAAAGTTATGGTCAAGGTGCATATGTAGTCGATGATAACAAATTGTTCTACCTAGAATATGGCTCTACTGCTAATTCGGTTTGGCAATCTCCAAACCTAATTTATACATTCGATACTGATCATGACGACCAACATCACGACCTTTCGATTGCACCCGATGGCACAGTATACATGACAACTCATGATGAAATAGTGAGTATATCTACAAGCGGCACTGCAACTGAAATTGCATACCCTTCCGGCGTGGATAATACTACATCGTATGCAAAGAACAAACAAATAGCAGTCGATTCAAACGGAGATATTCATTTGCTGGCCTACCATGACTCAGCATCTAGAATTTACACTTGGATCTATGACACAAGTTCAAGTTCTTGGAATTCAGGTGTAGATTCAGGCTCAGGTTCGATAACTGATGTTGGTCCTGGTCGCTCATCATTCACTGTTGATTCCAATGCTCAACCGCATGTTGCATTCATGAAAGGAACATCAACGACAGATTCCAACTCGTTTGTTACTTACGCATACTATGACAACTCAGGCTCGAATTGGGTTACAAGATTTACAGACCAAACACCGAGTGGAAATGAGGGAGTCAGTTTAGAATTAGATTCTAACGAAAATGTACATTTGGCATGGGTTGACAATGGCAATAAGACAGCATATCACACTGAGTTGTCATCTTCATCAAACGCTCAAAGTACAACACAAGTAATTCAACATACATATGGAAGTTACTGGCAAAGCAGCCACGCAAGTCTAGATTTAGTGATTGGAGCGGGAGATGACCCCTGGATATCTTGGTCACCCTATCCCTATAATGCCAACAACAAAAACAAGTTAGGATACTATGGTTCACCTATAGACCATTCGAGAAACAGTGCAGTTTATCCTGGCGACCATGATAGCGATGGCACATGTGACATGCTTGAAGTTGCTACTTTAGATTACGGAACTGATAGTCTAATCTTTGAGATGGAAATGGATATTTCACACATACCTGAATATCCGGCAATGATGCCAACTAGTGTTGCAATAAGCCCTTCACTACCAGCCGGTTTGACCCTTAATACGACAACTGGAGAAATTAGTGGCCGTGTAACAAGCACAGATTTCGCTGGCTCTACTTACACCATTTCAACTACATCAGGTGTCGAAGCATGGAGTGAGAGCATTACTATCAAATCAACTATGGAAAATCCATTATACACCGGTTACGAGAACCTGTTCGCTACTTTATATAGCGACAATACCGCTGCTAAAACAGCCTTCGCTAGTAACGGTGAAATCGTTACTTTAGAGAGGTATACTTCATCTTCTAGTATCATGATAGATGGAATTGCAGCCGGCGGAAATCATGACACCAATGATATTGTTTTGAGTATGAGAGATTCTACGGGAGATTACATTTGGGCTAAGAGCATTAGAGGGAATGGATTCTACATTGGAGATGTTGACGTTGACAACAATGGAAACATTTACGCATTATTCCAAGCAACTGCTGCAAGTAGTGACCCTGTTGAATTCAATTTCGATGGAGTGACAATTGACAATAATGGAAAAACAACTGTTATTCTTGCAAAATGGGATTACTATGGAAACCTACAGTGGGCAATCAATACTGAATCTGCAGGAACCTCCTCGACCGATTCAGCAACTTTAGCCACAAGTGGGACGTCATTGTCTTCAGAAATGGACTTAGATAAGTCCACTGGCGATGTTGCAATAGTCGCTACTGCAAAGACTGCCAGTGATGATTTGAAGTTCGGAGGAATGCAGGTTGGACCATTTGGAACTTGTCTGTCTTCACAGCAACCTTGGATTGCGAAAGTCAACACAAATGGACAAGTACAATGGACAGCATTTGGTACATCTGACCCAACAAATTGCCGTTTCTCTCATCAACAGAATGTTGTTTTACATCATGATGGTTCCGTGACAACTGCTGGGCATGTTTTAAACGCTGTTTATGATTATAACTTTGGATCTCATTCTATGGGAACAGACACTTCGGGCCATGCTACGCGAGATACTTCTTGGATTGCACATGCTGACAGTTCAGGAAATTGGGTTTGGGCAGAAAACGTGACAACTAAGTTAAACGTGAATAGCGCCGGCACAGCTCATTACTTTACAATGGACAAGTTTAGCGACGATACTCTATTCTTCGCATATGTCAGTGACATTAATTACTGTACGAAAATTGAATTCGCTGGAAGCTCTTCCAGTTCGCTGGCAACTAGCAATAACAGATTTTGCTTACACGCAGCAACTATGAACCACACTACAAGTGACGTTATTTCACTTGAAACTCGAATGGGGTATTCTTCCAGTACAGATACCTTCAGAAGTGATTCGATCTATTCTGCAGTTGATTCTAATGATATTGCACATGTTTTGATCGACATGACCTCCTCCAACCATCACGACTTGAGAACAACTGGGTTTGACAAAGACCTAAACGTAGCATATGATGTTACTTCTTCGTCTTGGTCTGCTAGCCACCGGACTACCGACTTTGGACTCGATAATTCGGATTCAATTTACTTCACTGGTTATCATGGTTCTACATTCATGTACAGAACCGCATCATTGCTGAATGAATGTGGCATCGATAATATTAATTGTAATGGAGTTGATTCTTGGATCTCCGGTCAAACACTTATGTACGCTAATCAACATAAACTCTACAGATTCTGGGGAGATTACGACCACGAGATAAACTACAACAGTCCGTCAGAAGGTGCAACTTCTTCTTTTGATGCCATAGGGTATCATAACGCTAATGTTGCAACTTATCAACTAAATGACAGTGCAGGCAATATTAACAATGCAGCCCTTCCTTGTGGACTGTCATTCACTACTTCTACTGGAAGAATATCTGGAACTCCAACTCTTGGTTGTACAGACACTGCAAATGAAACATATACGATTACTGTAAATTATGGTGCATCATACGCATGGAATAGAAGTCAATCAGTTGAGGTTACATTCGGAATAAGTCCTGCATTACCTGTAGTTTCATACAACCCTGCAGATACTACACAGAGTTACACTAGAGGTACTGCAATCACACCAATTGCCCCAACGGGTATTACGAACAGTGCAAACCTGCACCACTTTACCACATATCCACCTCTACCGGCCGGATTACAGGTTAACAGTACAGGTCATATCTTTGGCACACCTACAGTGAACCAAAGTACTGCAATCTTCAAGGTGAAGTCATGTAATAGTTGGAATGTATGTAGCGCAGGTGTACCGTTCACTATTACAATTAACGAACCGGCACCAGTGATTTCGTTCGCAGACTCCGAGTATGAATTCTTCAAGGATGTACCAATCACACCTGTTGTACCAACTAGTACTGGCGGAGTGCCTTCTTCTTGGGAGATATCTCCAGACCTACCTACTGGATTGAGTTTGAGAGGCGATGGTGCAATCATAGGAATACCATTCGTGGATTCACTAGCAACTAACTATACCATCTGGGCCAACAACACCGGTGGTTCAGGAACTGTGGTTCTTGAGATTACAGTTAATGGAACTGGAGTGTTCATTACATACCCATACAATACTGCTGAACTAGCACAATACTCGCCAATGATGGCTTTATACCCATCAACATCGGGTGCTGCTGTTGTATCATGGTCTATCGAGCCTACACTACCTAGTGGTGTATTCTTTGGAACCAGTAACGGTACAATTTACGGTACACCGAACACTCTGACAGAGTCTACTGTGTATACAATAAATGCATCCGGAATCGAGGATTATGGTGCTGCAACAGTCACAATGTCTGTTCTACTGGATACCGACCAAGATGGAATACCTGATGTAAATGATGATGACATCGATAACGATGGCTGGTCTAACGTTGATGAAACAAATTGTCAAACTGATGAGATGGATGAGAACGACTATCCAAGCGATATTGACCAAGATAGAATCTGTGATCTACTTGATACGAGCGATGACAGGTCAATCATTGTGATTTATCTAAGTGACAATGTGGAATTAGCTAATGACTCTGCAATGAACTCATTAACTCCAATTACTGCAGGTGGAGACATAGATACTTGGGAGATTTATCCTGCATTACCACTTGGATTAGATTTCAATGGAACAATGCTTGGTCGTTCAACAACCGATACTGGAACAATTTATGGAACACCTACTGAACTTAGTGATGCAACAGTATACACTATCTGGGCTAACAACACAAACTCAGGACAAAGTGGTACATTCCAGATTACTTTGGGTGTATTGCTAGATTCTGACGGTGATGGAACACCTGACGTCTATGACGATGACAAGGATGGAGATGGATGGTCTAACGAAATGGAGACTCTCTGTGGAGAAGATCCTGCAGATGCTTCCAGCACACCTATCGATACTGATGGTGATAACTTGTGCAACTACATCGATAGCGATGATGATAATGACACTTTCATCGATACTGATGAAATATTATGTAATTCAAATGCTACCGATTCATCCTCAGTACCAATCGATGCTGATGATGACGGAATATGTGACGCTTTACAATCCGATAGAGACCTAGATGGATGGGCTGACGGCCCTGAAGAAGCCTGTGGCTCTGACCCTGATAATGCATCAAGTGTGCCTACTGATTCAGATGGCGACATGATTTGTGATTCGCTAGATGATGACAGAGATGGTGACGGAGTTGGCAACAATGTCGATGATTTCCCTGATGACCGTTCAGCTGCTAAGGATACAGACGGTGACGGTAAGCCTGACTCAATTGTTGGATTATCTGAAACTGGCCTTATAGAAGACTATGATGACGATAATGACAACTGGTCTGACTTCGATGAATTTGAATGTGGTACAGACCCACTCGATGATTCTAAATTCCCTGTTGATTCAGATGAAGACGGTATTTGTGATGTATTGGATGTATCGGATGTATTGGATGACATTCTTGACCTACCGTTTAACTTGACTTATCCGAGCCAAAATCTGCAACTTACAATCAACCAAGAGATGGATTCATTCCTAGCGGATATCACTGGTGCAGGAGATGTTGTTACTTGGGAAATCAGTGGAGAATTACCTGAAGGTCTTACCTTTGGCTGGAGCCCAGCACGAGATGCTGCGCTTGACGGAAGTATACGAGGGACGCCTACTGAACTAATGGAAATGACCAATTTCACAATCTGGGCCAACAATTCAGTTCATAGTGAATCGTTTGATATTTCATTGACTATATCAGAAGTGACTATATCAGAAGAAATTGAAAATGATGACGGCTTTGGCTGGATGTGGTGTTTCCCAATTCTGATATTATTGCTATTGTTGTTACTAATTCCTCTAATTCTACAACGTGACAAAATCCTCCTACTATTCGCAGATGGTCCAGAACCTGAGAATACGACCTCACTTCCTGAGTTCGTATCCGGAGCAGGAACAGAAGAAGATCCATTCATTTTAGAACCAATAATTGGCCTTGAACCGGGTGAATCTGCAAGCAGTATAGAAATTATTACTATTGACAAAATGTCTGATGTCAAAATAGAGATGATCGATTTGCATCAAGAATCAAATGGTGATAAATTCAGTATGTATGAGGAGCAATTCGGTACAATAGGCGTCCGCCAACTCGCTATTGGCAAAGATGGAGAAGTCACTATCAACATGAAGTTCGATGATGGCGTTGATACCCCGACCTTTGAAGGCGGCGAATACTCTGGTTTGTTGAAACTTGGTCGAGCAAGCGTTTACCTCTCTTGGTCTGTAACGGTTAAGAAGAATATGAGTCTGAAGAATAAATTCGAAAAGGCTGCTAAGAAAGTCAAGGCAAAGACAGATGCTGAAGAGAAGGATGTCAAGGATAAGGCTGACAAGGCCGCTAAGGCCAAGAGTGCTAAGGATGCAAAGGATGCTAAGGATGCAAAGGATGCTAAGGCTGCTGAAGAGAAGGCTGACAAGGCCGCTAAGGCCAAGAGTGCTAAGGATGCTAAGGATGCTGAAGTAAAACCCGT
>Ga0308008_1000560_pt1 | contig 14760 bp, 13 predicted proteins | sample Neamet125_FD_203140 | JGI IMG/M metagenome (GOLD analysis project Ga0308008, IMG submission 203140) | Marine microbial communities from water near the shore, Antarctic Ocean - #125 | ecosystem: Environmental > Aquatic > Marine > Unclassified | place: Southern Ocean | collected 2014-07-24
ATGACGTTTTGAAACGGGCGTGAAACCCCAATGATGGTGGTTTTTCCGATCAAACCGGGCTGTTCGCCGGAGGACGGCCCCATTCGTCGTCGCTGGTCAACCGTCTGAAGCGCGGACTCAACCACTTGCCGGAGTTCAAAGGGTAGGGATTCCTTCCGAAGAACATCGAGGGCTCCCTTTTGGGTTGCTTCAATGATCTGGCTGGTGGTTGGAGAAACTGCGGTGAGGATGGTGATGGTGTCGGGTGAGACCGCGCGAGTGCGTTGAAGTAATTCGACGCCATCAAATGGTTCCAGTTTGAGGTCGCAGATGACGACATCAATGGGAGCCTTCCTAATGACTTGGGCTGCCTTTTCCGCGCTATCGCACCGCAGGATTTTGAGGCCGTCGGCAGCAAGGTGCTTGGTGGCCCACTCAAGATAATCAAAATCCTGATCGACAAGGAGAAGGTGATGTTCCGGGTCGTTGCTCACAGCGGTTTAGGGAGCTACACTCTCCCGAAGCGACGGTGTCTGCCAGAATAATTTTTCACCGCTTCATGGAAGTCACTTTTGTGGAAATCGGGCCAGTTCTTTTGACTAATGAAAAATTCGGCGTAACTGAGTTGCCAGAGTAGGAAATTAGAGAGCCGTAGTTCGCCGGATGTGCGGATAAGGAGATCAGGGTCGGGGAAGTCGGCAGTGTCAAGGTGTGAGGCGACGGTCTCTTGTGAAATGTCTTCCGGGGCCAGTTGTCCGCTTGCGACCTTTTGCGCGATTCTTTGGGTGGCGTCGGTGAGTTCCTCGCGGCTTCCGTAGGAAAGGGCGAGGATGACCGTGAGGGCGGTATTGTTTGCCGTGTCCGCTTTAACTTTGTCGAGTTGGGCTCGGCATGAATCAGGAAGCATTTGAGTTCGGCCAATCGTTCGAAGGCGAACGTTCTTTTTTGCAAATTCCTTCCCTTTGGATTTAAGAAATTGTTCGAGGAGTTTCATCAAGGCGTCGATTTCCTTTTCCGGACGATTCCAATTTTCGGAAGAGAAGGCATACAAGGTCAGGAACTTGATGCCGAGATCGAGGCAGGCGTCGGCCGCTTCACGCACTGATTCGGCACCGGCACGGTGACCGGCCTTGCGGGGAAGTCCGCGCGATTCCGCCCAGCGTCCGTTGCCATCCATAATGACGGCGACATGTTGGGGCGTAGAAGATTGCGGGACGTCGCCCATGGTGAGTTAGCGGATGATTGTTTGTTCGCGATCCGGGCCCACTCCGACGTAGGAGACAGGAGCGCCGGTGAGTTCCTCAATGCGGGCGAGATAGTCTTTGGCCAACTGGGGGAGCTCGTCATAGGTCCGGTAGCCGGTGGTGTCTTCCTTCCAACCGGGAACTTCCTGGTAAATGGGATTGATGACATCCCAGTGGTCGCGTTCGGCGGGCGGGTATTCATGAATCTCTCCATTGATTTCGTAACCAACACAAATCTTGATGGTCTCGCGTTCGTCGAGTCCATCGAGAATGGTGATGGCAAGGTCGGTGACTCCATTGACCATGACCGCGTAGCGAATGAGAACGGTATCGAGCCAGCCGCAACGGCGGGGGCGTCCGGTGGTGGCTCCAAATTCCATGCCTCGGGAGTGGAAGAACTCGGCGATCTCGTCGTTTTGAGCCGGGAAGGGGCCGGATCCGACGCGGGTGGTGTAGGCTTTGCAGACCCCAACAACACGATCGATGGCGTGGGGAGGCATGCCGGACCCGGTGCAGGCACCGCCCGAGGTGGTGTTGGAAGAGGTGACGAATGGATAGGTGCCAAAGTCGATGTCGAGGAAGGTCCCCTGTGCTCCTTCGAAAAGTACGGTTTCACCTTTTTTCCAGGATGAGTGAACAACTGGAATGACGTTGGCAAAGTGAGGCCGCAGCCGATCGAGGGCGGCTTCGACTTCGGCATAAACGGCATCGGCTTCAAAGGTGGGGAGATCGTGGTAGGCCAGAGTGCGGTTGGCTTCCTCCAGACGAATCGTGATCAATTCTTTCGCTTTTGCGGGATCACGGAAGTCGGCGAGGCGAAGACCGATACGGTTGGCTTTGTCCGCGTAAGTAGGGCCAATGCCACGCTTGGTGGTTCCGATTTTCTTATCGCCCAGAGACATTTCGCGGGCGGCATCAAGCTCGCGGTGATAGGGGAGGACAACGTGGGCACGGTCGGAAATGAGAAGGCGTTCGGGTGTGATGGCAACGCCTTCGGCTTCGAGGGTTTCGATTTCCTTGCAGAGACCGACAGGATCCATGACGACACCGTTTCCGATGACGCACTGTTTATCCCAAAGAATGCCGGAGGGAATGAGATGGAGGACATATTTTTTGCCCTTGGCGATCACGGTGTGCCCGGCGTTGTTTCCGCCCTGACCGCGAACGACAAGGTCCGCTTCTTCGGTCAGGAAATCGACAATCTTGCCCTTGCCTTCGTCGCCCCACTGGAGGCCGCAAATGATGGTATTCATTAAAAGAGTGGTTATTTTGAGGATTCGATCAGAGAAATGAACTCGTCGAAAAACCCCTTGTCATCATTCGGGCCGGGAGCGGCCTCAGGGTGATGTTGGACCGAAAAAACCGGGTCCTTGGTGCTACGCATGCCCTCGACCGTTTGGTCATTGAGATTGATGTGGGTCACCTCTATGTAGTCGGGAAGTGATGAGTCGTCGGTGGCGAACCCGTGGTTCTGTGCCGTGATGTTGACCTTGCCCGAGCGGAGGTCCTTGACGGGATGGTTCCCGCCACGGTGGCCGAACTTGAGCTTGTAGGTCTTGCCGCCAAAGCAGTGGGTGAGGATTTGGTGACCGAGGCAAATTCCAAAGACAGGAACCTTGCCGATGAGGTGTTTGACCTCCTCGTGAATGTAAGTCAGAGCCGCGGGATCTCCCGGGCCGTTGGAGAGGAAAACCCCATCAGGATTTTTGGCGAGGACCTCACTGGCCAGAGTGCGGGAATTGACGACTTCGACTTGGAAGCCCGACTGGCGGAGAGAGCGGAGGATGTTGTGTTTGATCCCGAAGTCGTAGGCCACGATACGATACTTTACGGGAGGAAGATCGATATAATTGGTGGCCTGATTGGTGGTGACACTTGGAATGGTCCAGAGGCGGGATTCGCCTTCCCAGAGGTATCCCTCTTCGGTTGAGACCTCCTTCACAAAGTCGCTGCCTTCCATGGATGGTGCCTCGTTGGCGGCCTTGATGGCTTCCTCTTCAGATAGCTCGGTGGAAAGGACCGCCCGCATCGCTCCCTTGTCACGCAGGTGTTTTGTGAGTGCTCGGGTGTCGATGTCCTCAATTCCGATGATCTGATGCTCGGTGAAGTAATCAGCGAGCGACTGCTGGGAACGCCACGAAGAGGGGATTTCACAGAGTTCGCCGACCACGAATCCCCGGACGTGGGGAGAGGTCGATTCGGCGTCTTCGGGGTTCACTCCGTAGTTTCCCTGGAGCGGGTAGGTCATTGTGACAATCTGTCCACGATAGGAAGGATCGGTGATGATTTCCTGATACCCCGTCATTGAGGTATTGAAGCAGATTTCACCGGAAGTCGTTCCGGTATGACCAAAGGCACGTCCGCAAAAAGTGCGACCGTCTTCAAGAGCAAGAATGGCATTCGTCAAGGCGGAGCGGATTAGAGGCTAGCACAGGAAAAGGTGCAAGAGCTTCTTTTCCGTGGTTTTCAGAAGGGGGCGGCCAAGTATCGGCGAGAATCAGGCCGCAAGGTTTAGGATGGAGGGTTCTATTGATGTTTCAGAGCTGGGATCTGGATCGATGGTGGATCCTTTTGGTAATCGATTTCGGGATTAGTAGACTTGGGGCGGGTCTTCTGCTCTTCTCCCGCCATGTCTGCTTCTTCTACGAATCCTCTCTATCTCTGCGGTCCGATGGCTTCGGGGAAATCTGCTTTGGCGGTCTCACTGGCTAAGGAGTTGGGAGGGGAGATTGTGAATGGAGATATCGCTCAGGCTTTTAAGGGGCTAAGTGTTTTGAGTGGAGTGCCTGCTGGTTGGAAGCAGGGGGATGTGGCGCATCATCTCTATGGGGTGCTCGAGCCGACGGAGGTTTGTGGTCCGGTGGCTTATCATGCTTTGGCGGTTCCGGTGATTGAGGAGATTCAAGCGCGGGGGAAGGTGCCGATTGTGGTGGGTGGTTCCGGAGTTTATTTGAAGCCGTTGACGCACGGGCCGTCGTCAATTCCGGAGCGGGATGATGCGCTTCGGGCTAAGTTTGAAGAACGGAGTAGTGAGGATTTGGCAGCGGAGCTGAAGAGTCTCGATCCGGAAGGGGCGGAGGCGACTGATCTTAAGAATCGTCGTTATCTAATTCGGGCGCTGGAGATTTGTTTGCTCTCGGGGCAGAAGATGTCGGTTTTGAAGGCTGAGCAGTTTCGGAAGTTTGATGAAATTTCGGAGAATTTACGGGGGCTTTATCTTTTGTGGGATAATGAGAATGCGAAGCAGCGAATTAGTTCGCGGACGATGTTAATTTTGGAAAAGGGCGGGATTGAGGAGGTGAAGAAGCTGAGAGAGACGGCGTCGGAGACGTGCCGGAAGACAATTGGTTTTTCTGAGATCGAGGAGCATCTCGATGGGAAGCTGACGCTCAAGGAGTGCCACAAAGGATTTCATACGAGCACGCGTCGTTTTGCGAAACGACAACGGTCGTGGTTGAAGAAAGAGGCTTGGTTGGAGGATATACAGTGTCCGTTTGCCTTTGATGCCAAAGTTGGGTCTTTTCGTGGCGAGGGGGGGAGTTAGATCGCCTCTTTAGGCTCGTGTTTCCTTCAGTGAATGTTCCGAGGGCGTTGCCCTTCGCTAGGTTGCTTTGCCCCTTTGGGGCGGGGAGAGTAGTGGCGGGGGGAAGATTAAATTTGGAATGCTTGGTTGAAGGGGCGGCTTGCGAAGCGAAGCGGCGGGGGCGCCCGGAAGGCCGGGCTTACGCTTTTCATAGGGGATACAAAAAACGGCTTGGGTTTCCCGAAGCCGTTTTGGAAGGAATGAGGTGATGATTCGCTTACGCAAACAGCGGCTTCATGTGGCGGTCGAGGAGGTTGCCGGTGACACACTTGGAGATGACGGACTCGTTGGCTTTGAGGGCATCGAGATAGCGGTCTCCCATTTGGGCGGCGATTTTGAAGCCGACGTGGAGGAGCTGGCGGACGTTGGCGTTGTAGCCGAGGTTGGATTGGTCGTGTGTTAGGGCGCTGACGTATTGCTCGCTGGTCCATCCGTTGACTTCTTCGGCGCTGGGGAGCTGGGAGTGGTCGATGTCGATGACGGTGGCGTAGGGCTCGCAGAGGGCTTCTTTTTTCTCGAGGGCCTTGGCGTAGATTTCTTTGGCGAGGTCAAGGGCGTCTCCGCCTGCGGTGGCGAGGCCGATGACTTCTTCGAGCCAGTTGGTGCCGGCGGTCTTGATGTGGAGGCCGGCGCCGGTGCGGGCGATGGCTTTTTTGATGGGCTCGTAGATGGAGAATTTATCGGAGCCGGAGTGGACGCTGAGCTTGAGGGTTCCCGGGAGGCCGTAGGCTTTGATGGCGTGGGCGAGGACGGCGAGGTCGTCGTTGAACTCTTGCTCGAATTGAGCGACGTCGCCGACGTAGTCGACGCCTTTGTTAAAGCGGCCGGTGAACTTGGGCGCGATGGTTTGGATGGGGATGCCTTGGTCAGCGATGGCGGCTAGAATGATGAGCATCTCGGCGGGGACCTGAGGGTCGTCGGTCTCGTCCATAGAGACTTCGGTGACGAAGTCATCGGTGCCGCCTTTTGCTGCGACGATGTGGTCGTAAATTGCTTTTGCCTTTTGGGTGGCTTTGAGGAACTGGTTGGCAGTTTTCTCGACAAGCTCTTTCGAGATTTTGAGGGGGGCATCGATGCCTTCGACTTTCACGGATCCGATGAGCTCGGGGTGATTGGCGATGAATGCTGCGACGTCGGCAGGGTTGGCGGGAGAGCCGATGTCGTCTGCGACGTCGAGGGTGAAGAAGTTACAGGGAGCGACGAAGCGGTCGACGGTAGAGAGGTTGATGTGGTCGGCATCGAGGAGGTATTCTCCTTCCCAGCCGAGATCTTTGACAGCGGCGTCAGCAGCGTCGCGGGTGGTTTGGGGCTCGGAGCCGATGATTTCGTGCTCGCGGTTGGACTTATTCCAGGTGGGGCAGATGTCGACGCCGAGTTCTTTAGCGGCGATGAAGGCTTGGAGTTGGGCGTGAGCTCCGCGGGCGAAGCGATCGCCGACACCGAAGGTGAATTTAGGACAGGTTTTCATGAGATGTATTTTAGGTTATTGATTGAGACTCACACAGAGTGGCGGAGGAGTAGATGTTTTTGAGGGGCTTGGTTGTGGGGACCGAAAGCTGGAGCTATCGGCTACTTTGGCTTGCGGATTTAAGCGGCGGGGAACCGCGGCTCCTTTAGTCGTTGACGGTGATGACGGCTTTGATGGCTCCGAGTTTGGGGTCGGTGAATTTATCGAATTCGGTGGGGACTTCTTCGATGTTGAGGCGGTGGGTGATCCAGACCTTGGTGTTGATGTCTCCAGCTTCGATAATTTTGATGATTTCGCCGAAGTCGGTGGGGAGGGCGTTTCGCGAAGCGAGGAGGGTTTGCTCACGGCGGTGGAAGACGGGGGCGTGGGGGAAGGTGAGTTCGAGAGTTGTGATGCCGACGTAGATGATCCGGGAGGTGAATCCGCCGAAATCGAAGCAGGTGGACATTGACTTGTTGGAGCCGGTGGCGTCGATGACAACGTCGGCGAGGTTGCCGTCGGTCAATTCCTCGAGTTTGGCGAGGTGGGAGCCGTCGGGATTGAATTGCACGCCGTTTTTGATGCCGAGGTTCTCGGCGCAGAAGTCGAGCCGGCTTTGGACCATGTCCATGACGATGACGTTGACATCGGGCATGAGCTTGAGGAATTCAAGGCAGGAGAGCCCGATGGGACCGGCGCCGATGACTAGGATGGTTTCCCCGGGCTTCGGGTTGCCACGCTGAACGGCGTGGTAGCCGATGGCGAGGGTTTCGACGAGGGCGAGTTCGTCATAGGAGAGGTTATTTCCGACGTGGAGTTTGCGGGCGGGAACGGTCCAATTGGCCTTGCGGAGTCCGCCAGGTCCGTGGACGCCGATGACTTGAACGCCGGGGCAGCAGTTGGAGGAGCCTTTTTGCGAGGTGCGGGAGTCGGGATCGTTCACATAGGGTTCGAGTGAGCATTTGTCGCCGGGTTTGACGTTGGTGACGCCTTCACCGACGGCGATCACTTCGAGGCCGAGTTCGTGGCCGGGGGTTCGGGGATAGGAAAAGAAGGGGAATTTGCCGAGGTAGCAGGAGAGGTCGGTGCCACAGATGCCCATGCGATGCGTGCGGACCAATGCTTTGCCGGGCTCCGGGGCGGAGGCGTCGGGGAGATCGATGGCGTTGATTTCTTTTGGGTTGGTGAATTCGATAGCGTAGGACATGGGAAAGGTGACGTGGTGAAAATTGAAAGCTTGGTTACGGGGGCTTGTTTGTCCGGTGGCTGGAAGCCGCGGCTCTGTGGGTCTAGTTGTTTTCGGGGAGGCCCTCCTGGTGGCCTAGGTTTTTGACGGGGGCGAAGATTTCGAGGACTTGAGCGAGAAGAGTTTGGTCGATCGGTTTGGCGAGCCATTTGGCCCACTTGGCGACGTTTTTGGGGTTGGCGGAGCCAGCGACGGTGGAAGCGATGTCATCGTGGGCGCAGGAGAACTGAAGGGCGAGTTGGGCAATGTCGATACCATTGTCTTCGCAGAGTTTAGCGGCGGCGCGGGCGGCGGCTTTGACCTCCTCGGACTCCTTGAGCCAGTCGGGAAGGGGGGCATTGGTGAGGAGACGGGCGGAGAAGGGACCGGCATTGATGGCTCCGAGTCCCTTTGCTTTTAGGCGGGGAACAAGTTCGTCTGCGAAGGCGGTGTTTTGGAGAGTGTATTGGTTGTAGGAGAGGACGCAGTCGATGTCATCTTCGACGTGGTCGAGAACGGTGTTGAAGCAGGCCATGGGGTAGCAGGAAAAACCGACGGCCCGGACTTTTCCTTCAGCCTTGGCCTTGAGGACGGCGGGGAGGGTTTCTTCCCAGATTTGGGGGAGTTTGACGAACTCGACATCGTGCAGAAGGATGAGGTCGAGGTGATTGGTGCCGAGGCGGTGGAGGGAGGTGTGGATGGATTCCTCGACACGGGCTGCGGAAAAGTCGAAATGGCGGTCGGTGTAGCGCCCGAGTTTAGTACCAAGAAGATAGCTTTCCCGGTCGATGCCCTTGAGCGCCTGACCGAGCATGACTTCGGACATGCCCCGACCGTAAAAGGGAGAGGTGTCGATGAAGTTCATTCCTAGATCGAGGGCAGTGTGAACAGCTCCGAAGGCTTCGTTGAGGTCGATGGCACGAAATTCGGCACCGAGTGAAGAAGCTCCGAAGGAGAGGACAGGGAGTTCGAGGTCAGTTTGACCAAGGCGGCGGGTTTTCATGATTCCTAGAAACTTAAATCCTTATCCGAGGGGCAGCGGGTGCTCGAAATCTCTCAGACTGATTTTCATTGGGAAGGAAAAACCAGTCGTATTTTTGGAGTCTAAGAAAGTGAAGAGAGGCCCTGAAAAGGGGGGCTCGCATTTATTACGACCGTCACGATTAAATTCTTTAGGGATGGTTGGTCATTTGGAATAAAGAAATATCGATATGACAGATTGTGAGATTTTCCCGTGAGGAAAAGTGGCCCCCAGTTTCGGGAAAACTCTCAAAGAGCGGAGATGCTGGTGGATTTGGACCGATGCCTTGGTTGTCATGCTTGTTCGGTTTCTTGCAAAGCGGAGAATGAGGTTCCACTTGGTAGTTTTAGAATACGCGTGCGCTATTTGGGAAAGCTGGATAACAAGTAGTTGATTTTTGCTCCGCTGATTGGCGAGCAGAATTGGCAGGACAATGTCTGCTCGATAGAGAAGGTTTAATCAAAGACTAAATGACTCCCGAAGCCGCTGTTGCCCAGCTTGCCGCCTCACTACTGGCGCATGAAATCGATGCCTCCATCCTTGCGTCTCTGCAGCAGCCGGACACGGCGGAAATTTTAACCCAGATTGAACCCGCAGCATGTGATCTGCTAGAGCGGGATTGGGCGGCTGAGGATTTTGAGACGGCGGCAGTAGAGTTTTGTCGTCTCTTTATTTTGAATCCCGCGGCCCCGGCTCGGGCTGCGGCATATCAGGAAAAAAACTCGCTCGAAGTAGCGGATCGGATCCAGTTCATGCTGGACTCGGGGTTCCTGGAACTCCCGGCGACATTCCAGACGCTCGCACCGGATCACGTGGCTCTTCTGCTATTGGTATACAGCTCGCTGGATGGCGATGATGCCATTCAATTCAAGGCCGACAATTTGGCCTGGCTCCCGGAGTTTTCAGAACGCCTGGAGAAGGAAAGCAAGCATGCCTTCTATCTCTTGGCATCGAAAATACTGAGAGTGGTTTAGGCGAGGGCTTCCTTGATCGCCTTGATTTCTTGGGCGGCGCAGGCGTCGGCGTCGGGCTTTGGAAAGACTTCGGCGGAGAGATACCCAGTGTATCCGATTTGCTTGAGCGCGGCGACGATGGGGGCTGGATCAGTGTGGCCCATGCCCATGGCGTAGCGGTTGGAGTCAGCGAAGTGGACGTGACCGGTGTGCTTGCCGGCATCGAGGATGGCTTGGGCGACGTCGCTTTCCTCGATGTTCATGTGAAAGAGATCGGCAAGAAGGACGATGTTTTCGAGCTTGTTGTCCTCGAGGTATTTGGCGCCTTGGGCGAGATGATTGATGAGGTTGGTCTCGTAGCGGTTGAGTGGCTCGTAGATAAAGGGAACGTTATATTTGGCGGCAGCTGCCCCGGCGGCTTTGAGAGCGTCGGCGAGCCAGGTGAGGGCTTGTTCGCGGGAGACGTCGCCACCCCATTTTCCCTGCATAGATCCAAGGATGGCAGGGGCACCGAGTTGGCCGCCGAAGTCGATCATTTTGATGATGAAATCGAGGGCGGCTTTGCGCTTGGATGGATCAGGGGCGGTGAGAGAGAGCCCATGTTTGACCATGCCGGCGCCGGTGCCGACGGCGGCGATGCCGAGGTCGTGTTCGGAAGCAAGGGCCTTCACTTCATCGACGGTGATGAAATCCGGTCCGGGAAAAAAGAGTTCGACGGAGTCGTAGCCGTGTTTTTTGGCAGCGAAAAATCCTTCGGCGAGAGGTTGGTGGAAGACAAAGGGGCCGGCGGCGGCCTCGGGAACTTGGGAGAGAGTGATAGCAGACTTCATGATTGAGTGGATGGTGATAATTTTGATCGCTCTTTGAGGGCTCAGAATGTGTGGGGTTGGGAGGACCCCGGGCGTTGTTAGGGGCTGGAATAGGCTGCCCCTTTGGGGCTAGGTAATGGAGCGACCGGGGGGCGCTGCGACGCCGTCAAACAGATTCGAGGATGACGTTGCCGTAGGCGGTGGGGTCGCCCGTGCGGATGAGTCCGATGGCATTGGGGACGAGCTTTTTAAAGTCGTTGTGGGGAAGGCGGGTGACTTCTACTTCGGGGTAGAGGCCCTTGAAGCCATCGAATTTTGCGTCGTAGCTTGTGATGACGTCGGCAGGATTGGTGGTGAGAAACTCCTCGGCCTGCCAGATTTGACCAACTTTAAAATTGTCTTTGAGGACTTCAAGAAGGTCGGTAATGAGGGGAATGCCGCGCGCGAGAGAGAGGTCGACCACTTCGATGTCGTTCCAGTAGGGGAAGGCCCAGTCGGTGATGACGAGGGTGTTGGTGTGGCGGATTCGCGAAAGGAGATCGTTGACGGCGGGATTAAGAATTCCTTTTTGGAGCATGGCTGGAGAAGATTTGTCAGACTGATTTGGAATGACCAGCAGAAATCAGTCGAGGTCGGGGTATGAGCCGAGGATTTTGACGAGTGAACAGTGGGCCTCGAGCGTGTTGAGGGCGTCTTTGACTTCGGGGTCATCGTAGTGGCCGGCGAGATCAACATAGAAAATGTATTCCCAGTCCTTTTGTTTCGAGGGGCGGGATTCGATCTTGGACATGTTGATGGCAAAGGAGTCGAAGGCTTGAAGAGCTTTGACGAGCGAGCCAGGGCGGTCGTGGACGGAGAAGAGGATGCTGGTGCGGTCCTTGCCGGTGGATGGGCAGGTTTTTTCTCCGATGACCAGAAAACGGGTGGTGTTGGTAGCTCGGTCCTGAATGGAGCGTTCGAGCATCTGGAGGCCGTTGAGTTCGGCGGCGAGTTCGCCACCGAGAGCAGCGGCCCCTTCGGAGATGCGTTCCTTGGCAATAGCGGCGGCGCGAGTCGTGGACGAGGTTTCGACGAGATCGGCTTCAGGAAAATTACGAAGGATCCAGTGTTTGCATTGACCGAAGACCTGGGGGTGGGAGTAGAGGGTTTTGATTTTCTCTCGGGGAATGGCAGACATGAGGCCGTTGTCGATGCGGAGGAGAATTTGGGCGCAAATTCGGAGATGGGATTCGACGAAAAGGTCGAGGGTGCTTGCGATAGCTCCGTCGGTGGAGTTTTCGATGGGAACGACGCCATAGTCGGCATGGCCGCGGGCGACTTGATCGAAGACTTCGGCGAAATTGGCTTGGGCGGTGTAAGCGACCGAGTGCCCGAACTTTGAGATTGCGGCCTGATGGGTCCAGGTGCCCTCGGGTCCAAGGTAGGCGATTTTCAAGTCATCCTCGAGGGCGAGGGCAGCGGACATGATTTCGCGGTAGATCGCGCGGATCGACTTTTCCGGAAGGCGGCCTTGGTTCTTTGCGGTAAGGGATTTGAGGAGGGCATCTTCACGTTCAGGGGCGTAAATTTGAAGACCTTCTTTCTTCTTAATCTCGCCGACTTCGTGTACTGCGTCCGCTCGTTGGGAGAGAAGATCGAGCAACTGGCTGTCGATGGCGTCGATTGTTTTGCGAATGTCGTCGAGGGGCATGGGGAAATCTTGGTGAAGAGGCTAATAAGCGAACGGGTTATTCTTCCTCGCCTGAGGATGCTTCGACAGAGGGCTCTTCTGAAGGATTTTCCTCAGAGGGAACTTCTTCGGCGGGTTTTTCAACGGCGGAGAGGACGAGTTGGGTTTCGGCGTCCTCGGTGGGCGTTTTATCTGCCCTATTTTCGGAGGATTCGTCTTCCTCGGTGCCATCCGGAAGCTCGACCTTGCGAAGTTCTCCGATATTGGGAAGTTCTTCAATATCAGTGATGCCAAAGTGCTCGAGGAAAAGTTCGGTGGTGGCGTAGAGGAGAGGACGGCCGGGAAGGTCGGCGCGTCCGGAGATTTTGATGAGTTCGCGATCGAGTAGTTTTTGGAGCATTCCATCGCAGGAGACCCCACGAACGGCTTCGAGAGCTGATTTGGTGACCGGTTGGCGGTAGGCGATAATGGCAAGCGTTTCCATGGCCGGAGGACTCAAACGCTCAGGTTTGCGCCCGGGGAAGAGGAGCTTCACGAAGCCCGCGTAATCCGCTTTGGTGTAAATTTTCCAACCTTTGGCCCGTTCGGCGGCTACGAAGGAACGGCCTGATTTTTCATAGGTTCCATTTAGAGAAGCGAGGGCAGTGATGATCTCTTCTTCCGTCGTCTGGGCCAGTGCTTCGAGATCGAGGACTTGTTCCGGGCTGTCCGAAGCGGGGGCATTTTCGGGGTTTTCGGTGATGGAGTCCTCTGAGAATTCGGCGGCACGTGCGCGGACAAGGCGAGCGAGTTCCGATGAAGGAAGAGGGGCCTCCGAGGCGACGAGGAGGGATTCTAGGATTGATGGGAGATCCATAAAGCGGTCAGCAGACTAGGGGGATGACGCCAGAATTCAAGAGCATGGTGGAAAGATGATTAAAACCGGGTGGAAAATCAGCTTGCGCCTTGATGGTAAAACTTCTAAGTGTCCCGGCCCATTCGGAACTTGGAGTCTTAGTGAAATCGAAATTCCGGACTTAGAACTAAATTTTAACACCCCACCCCATGGCTAAAAAAGTTACTATAAAGAAGACTGCCAAGAAAGCGCCCAAAAAGGTAGTGAAGAAAGTTGCAAAGAAGGCTCCGGCCAAGAAAGCAGCGAAAAAAGCGCCCAAAAAGGTAGTGAAGAAAGTTGCAAAGAAGGCTCCGGCCAAGAAAGCAGCAAAAAAAGCGCCCCAAAAGGTAGTCCCAGCGAAAGAAGTTGGCAAAAATTCAATTTCCAAGGCCGAAGCAATTCCCTCTAAAAAGGTCGCCAAGAAGGCGGTGAAACGCGTCGCGAAGAAGGCAGCGAAGGAAGAAGAGGAATTACCTCCTGTCATCGTGAAACGTCGATATGTTCGTCCTGAAAAGGTGGCTAAGCTCAGCGTTTTTGAGAAGAAACAGAAGCAGCGACTTCTTGATCTTCGGGATCAGATCACCGACGTGATGTATGGAATTCAAAATGACACCATTAAAAACGGTTCCGAAGGAAGCGACGCCAGTGGATCTGGAATGCACCAGGGAGATGCCGGTTCTGATGCCTATGACCGCGATTTTGCGCTCAACATGCTCTCAAAGGAGGCCAATGCCCTTGGGGAAATCGAGGAGGCCCTCCAGCGTCTCGAACTTGGAACTTATGGGATCTGCGAGGAATCCGGTAAAAAGATCCCCCATCCGAGGCTTGAGGCGATGCCCTTTGCACGTTTGACCGTTGAACGGCAAGCCGCCAAGGAACGAGAGAATTCCACCCGAGATTTCTCGAGTCGTGACTTTGGTTTTAACTAGTCCGATTAGACATTTTCACACCCGCGACCACAACTTTTCGGTCGCGGGTTTGTTTTATCCGTGAATTGAACTAACATCCTATCGAAATATGAAAAATATTCTTCCTATTGCAGCCTCATGCCTTCTCGCAGGAGGAGCCATTGGCTATATCGCCGGAAATTCCGGATCGAACTCCGAAAAAAACGAATCTGCGGATGCTAAATCGAAGCCCGCCGCATCGGGAAGCTCCCGGACCTCATCTGGCTCCGGAGCATCTGGTGGAGGAAATTCGAAAGAGCGTAAGCCAAAAACCTACGAAGAAGTGGCTGCGACTCCCGGGCAAACGGCACGTCTCCAGGCTCTGGTGGATCTTTATTCGGGGTTGGGCAGCGACGAATTTGCGGGCGAGGCAGAGAAGCTTGATAACCTGCCTTTCAACGAGCGCATCTTGAGTGCTTACATTCTTTTTGCAGCTTGGGCTGAGGTTTCTCCCTACGAGGCATTTGATCATGCCAATTCCAAGATGGGGCGGACGGGTATGTTCGTGAAGCCAACCATTCTTCAGAGTTGGGCTGCAACTGATCCAAAAGCTGCTTCCCGCTACTATGAGTCTAACAAATCAGAATTTGCCATGATGGGAATGATGGGTGGTGGACGTGGAGGGTCATCTGGAGCTGGCACCATCTCCGCTGAATGGGCAAAACAAGATCCCGAGGGAGCCTTGGCATGGGCTAAAACTTTGGAAGGCCGCGACCAGGAGCAGGCCACGATGAAGGCTCTGTCCCAAATTGCGACGACCGATCCCGAGCGTGCTGCCGGACTGACCATGGGGCTCGAGGGTGATTCTCTTTCAAGTGCCAATAGCTCCATTGCGTCGGAGTGGGCCAAGAAAGACTGGAACGCCACGGAAGCCTTTGTAAAAGGGCTTCCAGTCGACCAGCAAGGAGATGCTCTCGGAGCGGCGGTTCGTTCGCTCGCAAGTGAGAATCCAACTCTTGCCGCCACCAAGGCTCTTGAAATCCCTGAAGGAAATGCCCGGGATGAGGCC
>Ga0308008_1000571_pt1 | contig 14541 bp, 14 predicted proteins | sample Neamet125_FD_203140 | JGI IMG/M metagenome (GOLD analysis project Ga0308008, IMG submission 203140) | Marine microbial communities from water near the shore, Antarctic Ocean - #125 | ecosystem: Environmental > Aquatic > Marine > Unclassified | place: Southern Ocean | collected 2014-07-24
AGAAATTTTAGGAACTTCTACTCCTTCAATTTGACTAAAGAAATCAGAATAGTACTTTGCAGCACGTTGTCTGTTTTCAATATATGTGTCTAAGTGTTTTAATTTTATTCTTAAAACAGCAGCTTGAATAGAATCTAATCTTGAATTTACACCAACTCTGTCATAATAATAACGTTCACCCATTCCATGATTTACAATTGAACGTAATATAATAGCCAATTCATCATCATTCGTAAAAATGGCTCCACCATCTCCAAAACAACCTAAGTTTTTTGATGGAAAAAATGAAGTTGTACCAATATGTCCAATACAACCAGCACTTTTTGTTGTACCGTCTTTTGACGTGTGTTTTGCACCTATACCTTGTGCTGTGTCTTCAATTACGAAAATATTATGTGCTTCAGCAACTTCCATTACAGCATCCATATTTGAACATTGTCCAAATAAATGTACGGGAATAATTGCTTTAGTTTTAGGTGTGATAGCAGCTTTTAAAGAATCGATAGAAATATTAAATGTATCTCTTTCAACATCAACTAATACTGCTGTTAAGTTTAATAATTTTACAACTTCAACTGTTGCTGCAAAGGTAAAGTCAGATGTAATAACTTCATCACCAGGCTTTAAACCTAAAGCCATTAATGCAATTTGCAAAGCGTCTGTTCCATTTGCACATGGAATAACGTGTTTTACGTCTAAGTATGTCTCTAATTCGGATTGAAAGGCTTTTACCTCCGGTCCGTTAATGTATGCTGCAGAGTTCATCACTCCATTGATTGCAGTTTCTATTTCTGGTTTGATTTTCTCGTATTGAGATACCAAATCCACCATTTGAATTTTTTTCATTTTTTTGTTAATTTTAATTAACTTAGCGTATATTATTTGCGAAGATAACCAATAATCAGTTAAATTTGACGTTTACAATTGTTACTAACTTAATAAATATGAAAAATATTGTTCTTGGACTTTTTTTTATGCTCAGTTTTTCTGTTTTCTCTCAGAGAGATTTAAAAACTAATCCTATGTTTACTTCTATTTTTGGCTTAAATTATAAAGCTAATTTTTCAGGTGGAACCATGGCAAAACGTTGGGGGTTTACCAATACAATAGGAGCTGATGTTAATTTTAAATTAAAAAATGGTTTAACATTTGGTGTTGATGGTGGCTTCATGTTTGGAGATCAGTTTAAACAATTTGAAATTTTTGATAATGTAATTAATTCTTATGGTACAATAACTTCCCAGGGTGGTACAACGGCAACTGTTTTACTTTTAATGAGAGGAATGAATGTTAACGGAACGGTAGGTTATGTATTCAATAAATTAGGGCATAATGCAAATTCTGGTCTGTGGATTAATGCTGGAATTGGTCTTTTAACCCATAAAATTAGAATTGAAACTCAAGAAGACCAAGTGATTAATTTAGAAGGAGATTATTTAAAAGGATATGACCATTTAACAATGGGTATTAATACTAAACAATGTGTTGGGTATTTATTTCAGCATGATAAAAGGTTTTTGAATTTTTATATTGGTGTAGAATTCATTCAAGGGTTTACTAGGAATGTGAGGAATTATAACTTTGATACAAAAGGACCTGAAAATGAATTGCAAATAGATATGATTAACAGTATTAAAGTAGGATGGATGATTCCTATCTATAAAAGACAGGTGCAAGATTTTTATATTGATTAAATGAAGGTGTTTTATCAAATAGGAGCCAATATTTATTTTTTTGTTGTTCGGGTTTTTTCTTTATGGAACCCAAAGGCAAAATTATTTATTAAAGGAGGACAAGAAGCGAATGAAAAGCTTAAAAGTTTTTCTCCTAAAGGAGAAGTGTATTGGTTTCACTGTGCTAGTTTAGGAGAGTTTGAACAAGCAAGACCTTTGATTGAAGCGATTAAGTTGAAAAAGAAGAGTAATCAAATAGTCATTACATTTTTTTCTCCGTCCGGTTATGAGATTCGAAAAAATTATGAATTGGCTGATTTAGTTTTGTATCTGCCAAAAGACACAACCTCAAATGCTATTTTTCTTTTAGATTCAATACAACCAAAAGCTATATTTTTTATTAAATATGAATTTTGGGCCAATTATTTATTAGAAGCTAATACACGAAAAATACCTACATATTTAGTGTCAGGTGTTTTTAGAAAAAAACAAATATTTTTTAAATGGTATGGTGGGTATATGCGTAAGATTTTAAATTCTTTTAGCGGAATTTATTTACAAAATACAGCGTCTAAAACTTTACTAGACACTATTAACGTTAAGTCTGTTGTCACAGGAGATACGCGATTTGATAGAGTCATGAAAAATGCTGAAACGGTAAATAAGTTTTCAGAGATTGAAAAATTCATTGACAATAAAAAATGTATAGTTATTGGTTCTTGTTGGGCTGAAGATGAACAGGTAATTTTTTCTACATTAAACAAAAGAAAAGACATAAAAATAATAATTGCACCACATGAAATTGATGAGGCACATATTAAATCCATTGAAATTGGTTTAACAAAAAAATCTATTAGATTTTCAAAAATTAATAATTCAAAATCTAGTCGTGATTTTGAGGTTTTAATTATTGATAATATAGGGATGTTAATGCATTTATATCAATATGCAAACGTGGCTTATGTAGGTGGTGCTTTTGGAAAAGGATTACATAATATTTTAGAACCTGCAAGTTTTGGTAATCCAGTTATATTTGGGGATAAATATTCTAAATTCCCTGAAGCGGATGAGTTTTTAAATGCTGAAATTGGCTTCTCTATCAAGAATTCTACAGAATTTGAACTTATTTTTAATGATTTAATTGTTACGGATATTTCTGCTAAAGTATTGACTTATATGACGTCACAAAAAGGAGCTACTGCTAGAATTATAAAGGATATATTTTAGTTGAGATTTAAGGTTAAAAAAAGTAACCATAAAAATTATTTGGCGTATAAATTTAATCTAACTATATTTGTAGTAACCGAGATTTAAAAATTCAATGAATTTATCAAAATACATAGTAGACTTATTAGTAAAGAACAATTGTGTAATTGTACCTAATTTTGGTGGTTTTATAGCTAATTACAATCCTGCGATTATTGATGAGTTAAGACATAAGATTTATCCGCCATCAAAGCGTATTCTTTTTAATCCTAATTTATTAAGTAATGATGGGTTATTAGCAAATTATGTGTCAACACAGGTTGGTCATAATTATTCTGATTCCTTAGGTTTAATTGATGAGGTTGTTGCTGAATGGAAGGTTAAACTAAATAATGGCGAACGTATTTCAATTGGTGAAGTAGGTTTTATTTATGAAGTAGATCACAAAATTCAGTTTGAACAAGATAGAGAGTTTAATTTGTATTTAGGGGCTTATGGGTTGTCTATTGTAAGTTTTGTGTCTCATACTGAACAATCTGATGAAGCTATAGTTTTAGAGAAGAACGAATCACGTATTGAAATTGAAGCTGTTGCGCATACTGTTGATTTGACTGAAAAGAAAAAAGAAGCAGTTGTTATTAGTTTACCAAATAAAAGAAAATCTAATAGGTGGAAATATTTAGCAGTTGCTAGTATTTTACCAATTTTGTTTTATTCATATTGGATTCCAATGGAAACGCATTATTTAAATTCTGGTAATATTCAAATGGCAGATTTTAATCCGTTACAAAAGAAAGCAGATAAAACCTATAATACGCGATTTGAAAAGAATCAAATTATTGATGTAAAAATTGAGTCTAACGTATTAGATAAAGCTGAAATTTTAGCATCAAATGTAGCGTTTTATAATTATCAATTTTCTGATGAATTGTATATTCCTGTTGATCTTAAGCTGAAGTCAACTAAGTTAGATAAAACTAAGTTTGTGAATAGTGAGCCAAGTGTAAATAATGAAACTAAAACTGAAAATCATTTTCATTTAATAGCAGGTTGTTTTGGTAGTAAAAGTAACGCTGATGGCTTGGTTAAAGATTTAAAATCAAAAGGTTACTTATCAACTATTATTGATAAAAATAATGGATTGTACAGAGTAGCTGTTCAATCATTTGAATTAAAAAATAATGCCATTGATTTTAAATCGAAATTAAAAACAAGCTCTATTTCTTCTTGGTTGTTAATTAAGTAAATTGTCTTTAGGTACAGAAATTGCTTTGATTTGTATAGAATTATTGTAAAACAGCTTTTTTAGTACTGTTTATGTGTTGGTTAATCAAAATCAATTATTAAATTTACGGAGGAAGAAAATTTAAAAAAAATCATGAAAAAAATCATTTTAGGGGTTAGCGTACTTTTGTCATTTAGTACATTAGTAGCACAAACAGAATACCCAACAAACAAAGAAGGTAGTGAGTATAAATTTGAAAAAATTGTACATTTAGACGCTACACCAGTTCAATCACAAGGAAATACAGGTACATGTTGGAGTTTTTCAACATTATCATTTTTTGAGTCGGAATTAAAACGAATTGGAAAAGGAGATACTGAATTATCAGAAATGTGGATTTCAAGATTTGCTTATTTAGGTAAAGCTGACAAACATATTAGAACAGGTGGAAATACAAATTTTGATGAAGGTGGAGCTTTTACAGATATTCCTTGGGTAATTAAAAAGTATGGAATTGTACCAGGTTCAGTTTATGATGGATTGAATTATGGAACAACAAGGCATTCACATTCAGTAATGTCTGAAGTTTTAAAAGGAGCTGTTAAAGGTGTTTTAAAAGGAATGAATGGTATGAGAGGGTCTGATAATTTATCTGATTCTTGGATTACAGCTTTAGAAGGTATTTTAGATGCTTACTTAGGTGAAGTACCTTCAAATGTTGAAGCGTTTGAATTTGAAGTAGATGGAAAAAAATTCACACCTAAATCATATAGAGATCACTTAGGTTTAAATATGGATGATTATGTTTCTATAACATCATTTTCAAATCACCCATTTTATTCTAAATGTCAATTAGCAATAGCTGACAATTGGACTTGGGGTTATTCTTATAACGTAACTATGGATGATTTATGGAATACTGCAGTAAACGCTTTAGAAAACGGTTATACGTTCGCTTGGGGTGCTGATGTGTCTGAAGATTATTTTAATTACAGAGCAGGTTTAGCGATTGTACCAGCTGATAAATCTTTAATCTTTGTAAGTGGTGCAAATAACAAAAACTTTTCTGATGGCGGTTCTGATAAAAAAGCATCATGCTTTGAACAACCAGGAGAAGAAGAAGTTATTACGCAAGACTTAAGACAAAAAGGTTATGACGGTAAACAAACTACTGATGATCATGGAATGCACGCAGTAGGTTTATATAAAGACCAAAACGGAACTAAGTACTTATTGATTAAGAATTCATGGGGAACGTCTAACGATTGTGATGGGTATTTCTATGCTTCTGAAACTTTCTTTAAGTATAAAACAATCAATATCTTTTTACATAAAGATGGGGTTGCAAAATCAATTAAAAAGAAATTAGCACTATAATCTAGTACTGATTTAAAATACTAAAGCCATTCGTTAATTCGAATGGCTTTTTTTGTATCTTGTGAGTGTTAATTATATTTGTGGTAACCTGTTGTAGTCGCATTACAAATGCTAAAATAAGAACACACTCAATACGCTACGCTAATTGAGCGCGAGTGGGGTGACAGAAGGTAAGACAGGTATGGGTATTATTAATTCAGCTGCAAATCCACAAGTATCTTTAGATGTAGTAGGGAAAAGTAGATATAAAGTATTAGGTCAAGAATCGGTTGAGACACTAAAGAAATATAATATGATGCCAAAATAAAAAGATGAAGGTCGTAAAATTTAGAAAATGTAATAAATATATTGAACTTGATTCATCTAAGGATATAGAGCGAGATTTTGATGAATCAATGTGGGTAGAGTCTAGAACTAATGGATTTTATTCTAAAGGAATCAATGGTTCTTTTCTGTTTTTTGTTGTTATAGATTCAGTTCCATACTTAAAATACTTAGACAGTATTTTTCTTTTTGATAAGAATATTATTTTTGAAATAAAAGAAATAAGCGAACAAGTTTGGGAGTTAAAGTTTAATGATTACTTTTTTAAATATAATTCTTACTATTATTTTCCTTATGATGACGATTCAGAGGCAGATGTTAATTTTGGATTGTGGCTTATTGAATTATTAAAAGATAGAGAACTATTAAAAAGAGTAATAAAAAATAATGAAGGTAATGTCCCAATCCGATAATAATCGGATGGTGCTTTTGACAAAAAATAGAAATTTAAATAGTAATAAAACAAAAAAGCTACTTTAATTAGTAGCTTTTTTTGTTTTCAAATTTCAGTTATAAGCAAGACATATAAATATCTTTAAAAATAAATTTTATACTGGCCTACAGGTAAAATACCCGTTTGGTAAGTAGTCGTAATTTCTTTTTTATTATTATCGTATTGTCTTAAAAACACATTTTCATTATTTGTGACATTTTGTAGCATAATACCCCATTCTTGCGTGATTTTTTTACCAACCATTTTAAAATGAATACTTAGATCTCCTTTCATATAATCATCATATCGACTTTCATAAGCATGGTCGTAATCTCTAACTTCTTTGTTCATAGCAATACTTTCTTCGAGTAGAATAGGCGTATAGCGTTTCCCACCATTTCTTGTGAATTTTAAATCGAAAGTAATTGAGTTTTGATACTTTTTCCCTTGTTTAAATTTATATTCATAACCTACTAACGTATTCAGCGTGTAGTTTCCGTTAAAAGCTGTATTATACTCTATGCCATTACTCGCTGTGTAAAAAGATTGATAAATTGAAGAACTAATTAAGAAATAAAACCCTTTATCTAGAAACTTTTCAATTGTAAAATCAGCTCCATAATTATTACCTTTTCCATTGTTTGTTAAATATGCAGGAAACGTAGAAGTGAAATCGGCTCCAAAGTTAGAGGTAGAATAAGTATTAGATTCTTTAGCTACAGCAATATCATATAACTGTTGATAATACAATTCAGTCTTAAAAGAAATACCTTTTTTGAAATTATGAGTATAGCCCAATACTAAATGATGAGACTTTGAAAAATCTAAATCCTTGGTAGGTTGAATTGTTGAAATCACTCCATTTGTTGTGTCCGCTATTTCTCTATAATAAATTTCCATAGGAAGCATTTGGCTATGTAAACCATATCCAAAAGTAAGTTTATCTTTTGTTGTGAAATTCCATGCAATTCCTGCTCTTGGTTCTAAGTTTTGACTGCCATTTAAGGTTAAGTATTGATAGTGAATCCCTAAGTTAAATGTAAGCGTTGGACTAGCTTTATACTGGTATTGTGCAAAAGGTTGAATTAATGCAGTATTACCATTAAAGTCTCTAAGTGCTACTAAACCTTGAGGTTGAAAAAATGAGGAATCATGTAAATTTAAAAAGAAGACATCTGCTTGTACGCCAGTTTTTAATAATTGTTTAGCTGAAAATTTCTTATTAATAAATACTTTACTCGACCATTTATCTATTCTTGATTGATTATTATATGTTGTGATTGGATTTTCAAGATTAAAATCTAAGGTGTCATTTTGAATTAATACAAATGCACTTTGATAGGAAGATGAAATGTTAATGTATGCTGACTTCCCTAATCTTTGTTTATGACTTAAACCAATTACTCCAACGTTTGACGTGAAGTAAGTGTTACTGTTGTCAATTGAAAATAAATCATCTGCATCAACCTCATTAGCTAATAACTCAACATCACTTAAACCACCAATTCCAAAAAGTGATGTTAAACCTCTGTTATTTGGAAAGTTAAATTTGAAACTTAGATCTTGATATGTGGGAATAGCATTAGTACCAAAATCTAAACCTAATTTTTCAAATAGTATTAAATTATTATAACGATAATTAATTAAATAGGACGCACCTGATTTTTTATGTAAAGGGCCTTCAGCCATCAATTCAGCACCATTAAACCCAAATTGAAACATGAATTCATGTTTTTCATTGTTTCCCGTTCTCATTTTTAAATCAAAAACACCAGCAATTGCATTTCCATATTCAGCAGGAAAGGCGGAAGTCATAAAATCAGAGTTTGATAAAACATTATTATTTAAAATACTGATAGGACCTCCAGTGGTTCCAAATCTAGCAAAGTGATTAGGGTTTGGAATGTCTACACCTTCCATTTTGTATAAAACCCCTGTAGGTGAGTTACCTCTAATTATAATATCATTTCGGTCATCACTTCCTCCTTGAACGCCTGCGTAATTCTGTGCCATTCTAGATACATCATTCAAACTTCCAGCATATCTTTTTGACTCATTAATAGAAAAGGAACGAGAGCTAACGGTGGCCATTTTATTCAATGTTTCTCCTTTTTGATCTCCGGTAACGGTTACTGCGTCCATTACTTCCACGGATTCTTCCAGACCTAGTGTTAATACAACCTCCTTTGAGTTTACATCAATATTTCTAAGTACTACAATGTCGTATCCCAAATAAGATATAACGAATGTTTGTTTTCCAATAGGTACGTTTTCTAATCTAAATTTACCGTTAAAATCAGAAACCGTAGCTTGATATGGATCTGAGTTAAATAATTCGAATTTTGCTCCAATAATAGGCTCTAAAGTTTCTTTATCTTTAATGGTTCCACGTACCGTTTGTCTTAATGATTGCGAAACAACGTTAAACCCAATAAAAGTCAAAATAATAACAAAAAAATACTTCATATTTAATAATAATTTAAAAGAACAAAAATAAGGTTTTTAGTTACTTGTCTCAATGTTAAACCGATTTTTAATTTCAAATTAGACTTCATGGGTTTTTTTTACTAAATTTGCTAATCCAAAATTATGAATGAATCAAAAAAAATAGCTGTCATAGGTGGCGGAAGTTGGGCAACAGCTTTAGCCAAAATATTAACAAATGAAAAAGGTTCTTTCATTAATTGGTGGATGCATAATAAAGTGTCTGTTGCACATGTGTTGAGATACAGACATAATCCAAAATATTTACAGTCGGTTGAGTTTGATTTAGAAAGAATAAATATTAGTACTGACTTAAAGGATATGATCAAGCAATCTGATATTATTATCATTGCTACACCTTCAGCTTATTTATTTGAAGTTTTTAAAGACTTTCCAAAAGAATTATTTAAAAATAAAGTAGTATTTTCAGCCGTAAAAGGAATTATACCTGAAGTTCATGAAATTCCAGGGCAGTTTTTTCAATCTCATTTAGGTGTTGATGAAGACAATATTGGGATTATTTGTGGACCTTGTCATGCTGAAGAAGTGGCGTTAGAAAGGTTATCTTATTTAACCATTGCGTGTCAAGATGAAGATACTGCAGAATATATGGCAAATAAAATGGCATGTAGATTTATTAAAACTACTATATCAGATGATATATTTGGTACTGAGTATTCTGCCGTTTTAAAGAATGTGTACGCTATCGCAAGTGGAATTTGTGCAGGTTTAGGTTATGGAGATAATTTTCAAGCTGTATTAGTTTCAAATGCAATTCAAGAAATAGAGAATTTTATTGATGAGGTAAATCCAATTCACAGAGCTGTTAATTCATCTGCTTATTTAGGTGATTTATTGGTAACTGCGTATTCTAAATTTTCTAGAAATAGAACATTTGGATATATGGTTGGTAAAGGGTATTCTGTAAAAGTAGCCCAAATGGAAATGGATATGATTGCTGAAGGTTACTTTGCAACTAAATCTTTAATTGAAATCAAAAAAGCATATGATGTTGAAATGCCAATTTTAGAAGCTGTAAATAACATCATCTACGAAAAAATATCACCACGTATTGAAATTAAGATCTTAGCTGATAGAATGAGCTAGACTTTTCATAGACGCCAATTAATAGCAAGAACATTAATAAGTTGTATATAAAATCCTCAATAGGTATTGTTACTATTCTAAAACCTATTATTTCATTTGGATTATAATTAACCACAGGTGTTTCAATTAAACTTCCAGTTAATATTCCATTAATTAATAATAATGGAATTAAGCTAACTAAATAAGCTAGTAAAAAACGACCTAACCAATTTGGATTAATTACACAAGCAATTAAAATAGAAATACCTGTTGTCAAAAAACAAACTAAAGTATACATCTGTTGATTAAATATTACAGAGGACAATACTAGCGAAATTGATAATGTCATTAAGAATGGTCTTGCTATTTTTGAAAATATATCGGTTTTTATGAAATAGTTTAATACTTCATAAATAAATACGCAAGCAAAAGGTACAATAATGAAAAATAAGACTTCTTCAATCGGTAAGTTGTAAAGGCGCACACCTGTTGTGTAGTTAGTATTAAACCACCATATTCCTTTTTCAGTAAAATACATGTCCCAAGGAATAAAAACTACTAGAATCGAAATGATAGCAAATCCTATAAATTTGAATTTTTTATAAAGTTGGATTCGTTTTTCAAAACTTTGTGCTAATGGATATGAAATAGTAAACAAAAGAAGAAAGAAATATAGATATTGAGTTTCTAATATTTTCATAAAGCAAGGTTTAAAATAGTGAAAAATAAAACTTGTAATAAAATAATAAGTAAGCTTGACTTGAAATTAATTTTTAGATTAGAATAGTTAATCAATAATTGAATTACAAAAGACACACCAAACCACATTAAATAGTTTTGAAACGGAATTATATCACCAGCCCAAGACCAATAATCAATTTGTATTGCTACTGGCTCAATTAAAACATCTAACCAAACAATAAGTAATGATGCAATGGCTGATTTTAGAATTACGTTTTTTATATATTTATGAGTTAAGCCAAAACCTGCTAAATTCAACAATACCCAATTCAAACCAATTACTAAAGGAACTTCAAGCCATTTAAAACCTAAAGATTCACCATATTGATAACTTCCAAATAGTATACCCGTTTTAACTCCAATAACCTCTACAAAAAATCCAATTAAAAAAATTATACTGATTACTATGAAGTCTTTTACTTTGATAGCGTTAAGTAGTAAAAAAATGAATAAAGTTAATACTAAGTTAAATGGCGTTAACCATAAAAACAATGGTTTCAAATCAATAAATAAATGACCAACGACACCTACTAAATAGATGCAAACCATTAAAAATGCTATAGTGTTAAATTTTAATTTAAACATGTTTTATGTAATTATCAATAATTTTGGCTGAGGATAAAGCTAAGGGTATTCCACCACCTGGGTGAACGCTTCCACCACAAAAGTACAAGCCATTATAAGATTTTGAAAAGTTTGAGTGTCTAAAAAATGCTGCCATTCTGTTGTTTGATGCCGTGCCGTAAAGTGAACCTCTATATGAACTTGTTTTACGTTCAATTAGCTGAGGTGTTAACGTGTCTTCTTCAATTATTAACGAACTGATATCAACGTTTAAGATTCTTGTTAGTTTGTCAATAATACTTTGTCTCGCTTTTTTTATTAAATCTGTCCAATCTTGACCATAATCGCCAGGAACATTAATCATAACAAACCAACTTTCACAATTTTCAGGCGCATCAGTTTTATTGTATTTAGATGTAATGTTAATATATACTGTGGGGTCTTCTGAAATGGAGTGTGTGTCAAATATTGTTTCGAATTCTTTTTTATAGTCTTCGGAGAAAAATATATTATGAACATCTAAGTTTGGAAATGACTTATTAATGCCCCAATAAAATATTAAAGCAGAGCTTGATCTTTCTTGCTTTAGAACTTTAGATAATGCTTTTTTAGAGGGTAATAAATTATCATATACCGTTTTGATATCTGCATTTGCGACTACTATATCAGCGTTAATGGTTTCATTGTTAAAATTAACTCCTGTTATTTTTTTTCCTTTTGTATTAATTTGATTTACTGTACAGTTTAATTTAATCTCTATACCTAAATCAGTAGCTAATTTACTTAATGAATTTGTGATACTTATCATACCTCCTTTTGGATAGTAGGCACCTAAATTATATTCCAAATGGGGTATTATATTTAAAATTGCTGTTGCTTTGTATGGATTGGAACCATTGTATGTGGCGTATCTGTTGAATATACGTTGATTTTTAGTGTCTTTAAATTGAGCTGAATTTGCAGTATTCATTGTTTTAAATGGAGAAATGAACGGCAATTTTAAAAATGAAATGAATGTAGAGAAACTTAGGTAAGAACTTACTTTGTGTAATGATTTTGTTAAGAATAATTTGGAAGTAGTATCGTAAATAAACGAGCTTTTTTTTAAGTGATTTAAAACAGCTATTTTATTGTCTGATGTTTTAGATTCTATTTCTGTGGCAAACTTATCTAAGTCTTTGCTCGCAGTGATAACTGTTCCATCTTCATAAAAGTAGTTACAAATAGTTTCTAAAGCTTCATATTCAAAATAATCTTCAGGACGTTTAGAGGAAAGTTCAAACAGTTCAGTAACTAATTCTGGCATTGTAAAAAGAGAAGGCCCGGCATCAAATCTAAATTTATTTAATTTTAATTCGGTCAATTTTCCACCTACGTAATTGTTTTTTTCAAGAACAGTTACGTTATAACCTTTATTTTTAAACCTGATAGCACTTGCAAGTCCACCAATTCCACTACCTATGATTATAACTGATTTCATTTATTTAGCTCAGCTTTAAAGTATTTATATGGAACTAATAACATTCCAAAACATTCACCATGATGTTTACCTAAATGTTTGTGATGAACTTTATGCGCTCTTCTAAGTGCTCTTAGATATTTTGAATTACTATTTCTAAACCATTTAAGTCTTTGATGAATAAAAACTTCATGAATTAAGAAATAGATAAATCCATATAATGTAATTCCTAATCCAATAAAAAACAGATAATTTATGCCATCAAGAGAACCAAAAACAGTGAAACAGATTCCAGGTATTGAAAATATTAGAAAAAAGTAATCATTTTTTTCTAGTACCTTTTCTTTGTTTGGTACGTGGTGGTCTTCATGTAAAAACCAAAATAATCCATGCATAATGTATTTGTGCGTCAACCAGGAAACGCCTTCCATAGCAATGAAGGTGGCAAGTATAATTAGTATTCCAGTTGTAATCATATGTTAAAGTTTTAAGTTTATTTCATTAACCTTAGCAAAGATAATTTTAAACCATTCAGTAAAATTATTTGGGCTATCTTTTAATTCTATTTTTAATGTTTTTGTATCCACATACCTATAATCAGATGCTTCTTCTTCATTAATATTTGGTAAATCATTAGTTTTTCCAATAAAAACATGATCAAGTTCATTTTCAGTTAGTTCGTTATCTAGCTTCACACAATAAGAAAAATCAAAAACATAATTCAGTTTTGATTTCATCCCCATTTCTTCCATTAATCTTCTTTCTGCTGAAATTTGAGTAGTTTCTTCTGGGTAAGGATGACTGCAGCATGTGTTAGTCCATAGCCCGCCTGAATGATATTTGTGAAGTGCTCTTTTTTGTAAAAGCCATTCACCTTTTGTATTAAATACTAAAACAGAAATAGCTCTATGTTTTAAGCCTTTTTGATGTGCAATAAGTTTATCTTCAAACCCAATTACTTCATCATTTTCGTTGACTAAAATTACCTCTGGATTAATCATGTTAATTTCTTTTTTAGTACTTTTATTTTAACTTCTTGCTGAGGTGTCAATTCGTCTGCCGCTAATAAATTGTCAATAAATTTAATTTTCCAACTTGTACTGATTTGATATGAGTTTAGATTGCTTGTGAAAAAAGTAATATCACTAGCTATATTATCATTGTAATTAAGGAAAAAAGGAGCATTTAATTGAATCAAAAGTCTAAGGTATCTAAATTCAGGGTTTTTAGGTTCAATTTTTATTGCTTTTTCTAAATCTGCTTTACCTGCATTAAAGTAACTTAACTTAGAGGTTGGCAAAAACATAAAGTCTGCAAGCATTGTTTTACCAATTCCTTTATAAGCTAGTGTTAGATTTGAAACTGAATATGTTTTACTTTTTGTTAAGACTGTTAACTTATCTTCATTAAACATTTTATCATGAAAATCGGTTCTAATGTCTGCAGCATTCAAGCTGAGGCTAAAGAAAAATGAGAATATAATTAAAGCTGTTTTCATTACACAAATTTTAATTTAACCTCCAAAAATGATTTAGCCATTAAACTCATTTTTGTAAAATCGTTAACTCTTATTCTCGATTCTAAAATGTTTTCGTAAGGTGTTTCATCCAGTTTCTTAAGTAGTCTTTTGTAGTAAACGTAAGCTGTGTATACGCCACGTTTTGATGATTTAGGTAATTGGATTATACCTTCGTAGGCCATTTGAAAATCAGCTTTAATTTCGTTAATAATGTCTTGTTTAGATTTATAATCTAGTTCTTGTAGGTTTACATTTGGGAAATAACTTCTTTCTAACAATTCAATATCACTTTTAAAATCTCTTAAGAAGTTAACTTTCTGAAATGCAGAGCCTAATTTCATAGCACTTGGCGTTAGTTTCTTATAATCATCTTCATTTCCATTAACAAAAACTTTCAAGCACATTAAACCAACTACATCTGCAGAACCATATATATATCGTTCATATTCT
>Ga0308008_1000572_pt1 | contig 14519 bp, 10 predicted proteins | sample Neamet125_FD_203140 | JGI IMG/M metagenome (GOLD analysis project Ga0308008, IMG submission 203140) | Marine microbial communities from water near the shore, Antarctic Ocean - #125 | ecosystem: Environmental > Aquatic > Marine > Unclassified | place: Southern Ocean | collected 2014-07-24
AATGGCCATTGGAACAATCCCGACGGTGGATAGAATCGAGGTGCGACCACCCACCCAGTCTTCCATCGGGAAGGTGGTAACGAAGCCTTCTTCCCGTGCGAAATTATCGAGCTTGGAACCTTCGCCGGTGACTGCGATGGCGTGCTTTGCGAAATCGAGTCCCGCCTCTTCATAGGCGTGCTTTGCTTCGAACATGCCATTTCGGGTCTCGGACGTTCCGCCGGACTTTGAAATGACCACGGCAAGGGTCTTGTCGAGATCCCTGCCGATGGCGGCGAGATCGCGATCCATCCCGTCTGGATCAGTGTTGTCGAAGAAGTAGGGTTGGATTTCATCAAGCTGACCAAGAGCATCATTGATGAGTTGAGGCCCCAAAGCAGAGCCACCGATTCCGATGATCAGAATGTTTTTAAAGACGCCGCCGGATGGGGGAGCAATTTCGCCGGTTGGAATCATCGAGGCGAACTCTTTAATCGCTGCAATGGGTTCGGTGATTTGTTGCCGTATCTCGTCGCTGGGAGCGAGGTCGGGATTGCGCAGCCAGTAATGGCCGACCATGCGGCCTTCGTCGGGATTTGCGATTTCTCCGGCTTCCAATTCCTTGAGATCAGCAAAAGCTTTCTCAATTTGGGGCTGCATCTTTTTCGTGAAATCATCCGTGATATCCATGCGAGAAAGATCGAGACTGAATCCCAGATCAGGGCTGCGGAGAAGGGTATCGGAATATTTTTCGAAGGTCATGAGCTAGTAGCTGAGGATGGAATGAATGTTAGGATGGGCAAGAACATCGCGGCCCTTGAGGTCGGCGAGTTCGATCAAAAAAGAAACACCCACGATATCGGCATCGAGTGCTTTGAGGAGTTTGATGGCAGCATCGGCTGTGCCACCGGTCGCGAGGAGATCATCAACGAGGAGAATCTTTTCACCGGGCTTCACCGCATCAGCATGAATTTCGACAACGTCTTCCCCGTATTCGAGGCTGTAGGCCATTTGATGGGTGGTCCAAGGGAGTTTGCCCTTCTTACGCACAGGGACGAAGCCCGCGCCAAGAATCTGTGCCACGCCCGCTGCAAAGATGAAGCCACGGGCATCGATCCCGACGACTTTATCGATTTTTTCACCTTCTGCCGTTTCAGCGAGGAGCTCAAGGGAAGCTTTGAAAAGGCTCGGATCTCCGAGGATGGGGGTGATGTCCTTGAAAAGAATTCCCGGCTTGGGGAAATCCGGGACATCTCGGATGGCGGCGTCTAAATCGGCGGCAGTCAACATGGCGTCACTCTAATCAGAAAGACAGCCATGGAAACCCCTTAAGAGGGTTTTCCATGGCCTGTTTTCGAGGCTTAGGCCATTATGCCATCAGCGTCCTCGTGCTGCTGTTCGGCCTGCTCGAGGTCGTATTTCTCTTTCGCGATGACGCGAATGAGTTTGTTCAGAGTATTGTCCCAGTCAGCGAGAAGTTCTTTGGCTCCTGGTGAGTCGGTCTTCTCGGCATGCTGTTCGATGAGTGCCTTCACCTCGGCGAGGTCCTGTTCGCGCTTTACGGGGCGGGCGACGACCATCTCGGGGTTGATTCGGCTCTGGAACTTGCCGTCGATATCATAGATGTAGGCGGTGCCGCCTGACATCCCTGCCCCGAAGTTCTTCCCGGTGAGGCCAAGGATGACAGTGAGGCCGTTGGTCATGTATTCGCAACCATGATCGCCGACGCCTTCACAGACCGAGGTGGAACCGGAGTTACGCACACAGAAGCGTTCGCCAGCGCGACCGTTGACGAAGAGCCTGCCGCCGGTGGCTCCGTAGAGGCAGGTGTTGCCGACGATGGAGTTCTTGGCGGCGATGTAATCGGGGTTCGTTTCGTTTGATGGGCGCACGATAATTTCTCCATTGCTCATGCCTTTGCCGACATAGTCGTTTCCTTCTCCGATGAGGGTGAGCTTGATGCCACCACAAAGGAAGGTTCCGAAGGATTGACCGGCCGAGCCGCGGAAGGTGAGGTCGATCGATTTGGCAAGTAGGCCATGGTTTTCGTAAACCTCGGCAACGCGCCCGGCAGTTCGGGTGCCAATATTACGATCGGTATTGACGACTTCGTATTCCTTGACGAAGGGGCCTCGATCCATGAGGCCGGTTGTCGGGTTTTCGCCATCGGCGGTGCCGGTGTGAGCCGCGAGATCTTTGAGAATGTCGAGGTCGAGAGCGGGTTTATGAATGCCATCGTTGCGCTCCTGGTTGCAAATGCGGATAGCCTTTTCGTCGGCCTTGTCGGACAGAACCTTTCTGAGATCAAGCGTATTGGCTTTGGGATGATCGGGGACCTCGCGTTGTGCGAGGAACTTCTGGGGACGCCCGATCAGTTCGTTCATGGAACGAACTCCGAGAGAGGCCATGATTTCGCGCGCTTCCCCGGCGACTCCCATCATGAAGTTCACGACGTGATCGGGAGTGCCCTTGAACTTGGCGCGCCACTTCGGGTTGGTGGTGGCGACTCCAACTGGACAGTTGTTGAGGTGGCATTTACGGACGTAGACGCAGCCCATTGCGATCATGGCGATGGTTCCAAAGTTCATTTGCTCGGCGCCCAGAATGGCTGCGATGATGACATCACGTCCCGTGCGGAGTCCGCCATCGGTGCGCAGGGTGATGTTGTTGCGGAGCTTGTTCATCATGAGGACCTGATGGGCCTCGGAGATTCCGAGTTCCCAGGGAAGCCCGGCATGTTTCGTGCTCGAGAGCGGAGAAGCGGCGGTTCCGCCATCGTGTCCGGAGATGAGGACATTGTCGGCGCTCGCCTTGGCGCATCCAGCGGCGACAGTTCCGACTCCGGATTCGGCAACCAGTTTCACGGTGACTTTGGCGCGCGGGTTCACTTCCTTGAGGTCGTGAATGAGTTGGGCGAGGTCCTCGATAGAGTAGATGTCGTGGTGCGGGGGAGGAGAGATGAGCTGCACGCCGGGCTGGGTGTTCCGAAGACGCGCGATGAGGGCGTTGACCTTGTGCCCGGGGAGTTGGCCGCCTTCACCGGGCTTGGCACCCTGGGCCATTTTGATTTCCAGTTCGTCTGCATTGACGAGGTAGTGGGCCGAGACTCCGAAGCGACCGCTGGCGATCTGTTTAATGTAGGAGCGGGCAGAGTCGCCATTTGGGTATGGCTTGAAGCGGCGTGGGTCCTCGCCGCCTTCGCCGGAATCGGACTTGCCACCAATACGGTTCATGGCAATGGCGAGAGTTTCGTGGGCCTCAGGTGAGAGGGCTCCCATGGACATGGCGGCAGTGGTGAAGCGCTTCACAATTTCTTCAGCAGGCTCAACCTCGTCAAGCGGCACGCCAGAAGCGGGAACCTTGAAATCGAGGATATCTTTGATCGTGATGGGATCGTTCTCGAGGGTTACTTTGACATAGTCATCGTAGGCTTCTTTTTTTCCGTCACGGACGAAGGTGTGGAAGTTTTTGATGACGTCGGTGGTGATCGCATGTGCTTCTCCCGATTTGCGGTAGCGGTTGTAGCCGGGGTCTCCGAGATCGAGGGTTTTTCCTTTGATGACGTCGCTCTGGAAGGCTGCGCGGTGACGAACGAGGGATTCTTCAGCAATCTCGCTGAAGCCAACTCCTCCGATACGAGAATGAACGCCGATGAAGGCATATTTGACCACTTCCTTGCCAACTCCGAGGGCTTCGAAGATTTGGGCGCCCTGGTAAGAATTGAGGACGGAGATGCCCATCTTGGACATGATCTTGAGAAGGCCTTTTTCGAGAGCCTTGCGGTAGTTTGCCATGGCGACCTCAGGTGTGATGTCGTCACCAAGCTTCTTCTTGGTATCGGTTGCGACAATCTGACGCACGGTGGCATAGCCGAGGTATGGGCACACTGCGGTCGCACCGAAACCAAAGAGGCAGGCGATTTGATGAGTGTCACGGGCTTCGCCGGTGTCGATGACGAGGGAGGTGCGAAGGCGCTTGCGGCAGCGGTTGAGATGATGGTGAACCGATCCGGTGGCGAGGAGAGAGGGGATGGGAACGCGATCTGAGGAAGTGGCGCGGTCGGAGAGAATGAGAATCTCGATCTTGTTGTTCACCGCTTCTTCGGCCTCAGCGCAGATGCGGTCGAGGGATGACTTAAGACCAGCCCCCCCTTCGGAGATTAGCCAGGTGGTGTCGATGACCTGACTTGAGAATCCGTGTTCCTTGCGCTTGATGATGGTTTCCAATTCCTGTTCGAAAAGGAGAGCTGATTCGAGTTGCAGAATCCGGGCGTGCTCAGGGGTTTCGGTGAGGAGGTTTTGCTCAGGTCCAAGTCCGGCGCCGAGGGTCATGACTGCCCATTCACGGATAGGGTCGATGGGTGGGTTGGTCACCTGCGCGAAAAGCTGCTTAAAGTAGGTGAAGAGGAGACGCGGGTAGCGGGAGAGCGGAGCGAGCGGAATGTCGTCTCCCATCGAGAAGACGGCTTCCTGGGCTCCCTTGATCATGGGAGGAAAGACCATATCGAGGTCCTCCTTGGTCACGCCATGGGTGACTTGTTGGCGGGAGAGTTCAACCGGATCGAAGTCGAGGGTTGGAACGAGAGCCGCGTGAGATGTGAACGATTTGAGTTCGACTCGATTCTTGTCGACCCACTTGGCGTAGGGCTTCTGGGCGGCAAGTTGTTCCTTGATCTCTCGATCGAAGAGGACCTCTCCGGTGAGGGTGTCGGCCGAGAGCATTTGTCCCGGTCCAAGTCGGCCGCGGTGGGTGATCTTGGAGTCGGGAAGAACGATCGCGCCTGACTCCGAGCCGATGTAAAGGAGCCCGTCCTCGGTGAGGGTGAAGCGGGAAGGCCGGAGCCCATTTCGGTCGAGACCAGCGCAGAGCTTGCGGCCATCGGTAAAGCAGAGACCGGCAGGGCCATCCCATGGTTCCGAGAAAGAGCGGATGTAGTTATAAAAGGCTCGGACTTCTTCGGAGATTTCCTGGTCATGGCGGAAAGCCGGGGGAACGAGCATACACATGGCGTGCTCGATACGACGGCCTGAGAGGACGAGCAGCTCAAGGGCATGGTCAAGTGAAGATGAGTCGGACTCGCCTTCGAGCATGAGGTTTTTGAGGAGCTCGATGTCGTCTCCCCAGATTTCTGATTCGAAGAATTCCTCTCGGGAGGCCATCCAATTGCGGTTTCCCCGGACGGTGTTGATTTCACCGTTGTGACACATCATGCGGAAGGGTTGTCCGAGAGGCCAGGCCGGAAAGGTGTTGGTCGAGAACCGCTGGTGGTAGAGGGAGATGCCGGTTTGGAAATCAGAGTCTTGAAGATCGCGGTAAAAGGCGCGGAGGGTGGCGGGCATGGCGAGTCCCTTATAGCTAATAAGACGGCTGGAAAGGGTGGGGATGTAAAAGGCTGCCTCGGACTTGAACTCGCGTTCGATTTCACGGCGGACCAGGAAGAGGAGTCGCTCAAAGTGATCGGCATCGACATCAGCAGGGCGGCTGATGAGAAGGTGGATGATCTCAGGTTGGGTGAGGCGAGCGAGGTCGCCAAGTTCGTCCGGATTCACGGGCACTTCACGCCATCCGAGGAAGGGGATCTTCCGGCGGGTGAGAACGGACTCGGTAAAAGATCTGATATTAGCGGCAATTCCTTCAGGGAGAAAAAAGACACCGACGCCAAGGTCAGCAGGGTCGCCGGTGAAGCCGAACCGGGCGGCGACTTTTCCAAAAAGGGGAAGGGGAATCTGGCAAAGGACACCGGAGCCATCGCCGGTTTTCATATCCGCGTCGACCGCGCCCCGGTGGGTCATGTTGCAGACCGAAGTCAGGGCATAGTCGATGATGTCGTATGATTTTTCTCCACGCAAATTGGCGATCGCTCCCATTCCGCAGTTTGCGGTTTCGTTGCTCCATTCGTGAAGCGTGCCGGAGGTGTCAGGAGTATGACGTGGATCGTAGAATTTCATGGTCGGAAAGTCGTATGGGGAAACAGCAGGAATTGTGCCTCCCGGAGGGGGCGGGAGATTAAGGTCGGGTGGAGGGAGTTGCCAAGTGGAACTTCACACAGGGGTATTCTGTGCAAAAGGGTGAATTTCTTCCGAAATCGACCGTCTTAGTATGATCATGACAGCTTCAGTCCGTCTTATGTTGTCCCTTTTGGAATTCGTTTTGGTTTTTTCAAGCCAAGCTCATGCTGCGAATTCTCAATTGAAGAGGGAATTGGCAGCGAAGCTCATTGCGGAGTCCAATCAGATTCGTGAAAAAGAGGTCACGGTGGGGCCGATGAAGGTGGTTGATCGACAGCTGGAGGATGAGATCACTACGGTGAAAGGCGGGATTTGCGTGACTTTTATCGCGCCCTTGATTGGAAACGGGGGTCGGCGGCGCACGATTCAGACGCGAACTTTTTTCTACGATTCTGAGTGGGGATGGTATCTTTTTGCGCTCGAAACCGTGCGTGGTGGAGATGCCATCGATGTGGTAAGTCAGCACAAAGGGCGGATAGAGCTACGATAGTGGCGAATGCGGGAACAAGGGAGTTGGACGGTCGGAGAGGCCGGCCTTCCTTGTTTTTGCTAGGCGCTTCCGCGCATGCGTTGGACTTTGGCTCCGAGTTGGAGGAGCTTTTCGTCGATCATTTCGTATCCACGGTCAATATGGTAGAGGCGATTGATCTCGGTGGTGCCTTTTGCTCTGAGTCCGGCAAGGACGAGGGCGGCGGAGGCCCGGAGGTCGGAAGCCATGACAGGAGCGGCGCTGAGTTGCCCAACGCCGTGGACGACGGCAGAGCCACTATCGACGCTGATATCGGCACCCATGCGGGTGAGTTCGGCGCAGTGCATGAAGCGCTGGGGGAAGATGGTGTCTTCGATGACCGAGATGCCGGAGGTGGTGGCAAACATGGCGGTGAATTGGGCCTGCATGTCGGTGGGAAAACCGGGATGTGGGGCGGTGGTGATGGAGCAGCCTTGGGGGGTCTCGCCCGGGCTGACAGTGACGCTGTCTCCGGCGTCATTGAATTGGACGATATGTCCGGCTTCGATGAGTTTTTCGGTGGCTCCGATGAGTTGGTCCTGTCGAATGCGGTTGAGGGTAATGCCGTTGTCGCTGGCCATCGCTCCGGCGACCATAAAAGTGCCGGCTTCAATGCGGTCGGGAATGACGGTGTGGTGGGTGCCTCCAAGAGAGGTGACACCTTCGATGGTGATGCAGCTGGTGCCGGCGCCTTCGATTTTAGCACCCATGGAGTTGAGGAAATGGGCGAGGTCAACGACTTCGGGTTCGCAGGCGGCGGATTCGATGATGGTCGTGCCCGGGGTAAGGACGGCCGCCATCATAAGGTTGTCAGTGCCGAGGACGGTGGGCCCGTGTCTGCCGCGGAGGTCGACTTTTTGACCCTTGAGGCCGCCTTTAGCCTCGATAAGAATATTGCCACCCTCTGTATCGATATGGGCACCGATAGCCTGGAGGCCTTTGAGGTGGAGATCGATGGGCCGGTCGCCGATGACACAGCCGCCGGGAATCGAGACACTGGCGCGACCGAGACGAGCGAGAAGTGGGCCCATGACGCAGATGGAGGCCCGCATTTTACGAACGATTTCGTAGGGGGCCTCCGGGTGAATGTTAGCAGCGGTGATCTTCACGGTGCCGCTGTAGCGCTCGACCTCGCAGCCCAGGGCGCTGAGGATTTGGAGCATGTAGTTGGTATCCGAGACATCGGGGACGCGCTCGATAATGACCTGTTGATCGGTCAGGAGAGCGGCGGCGAGGATGGGGAGAGAGGCGTTTTTGGAGCCGGAGATATTAATGGCACCGGAAAGAGAGGTGCCGCCGTGCACGAGAAGTTTGTCCATGGGCGGTTGTTGTTGTGGGGAGAGGCAGTGGGCTTTTTAGGCCTTGCGTGCAAGTGGAAAGCGGGGGATTTCGTTGAGATCCTTACCGACCGAGATATCGGTTAACCCAGCGTCTTTCAGGAGTTTGCTGATGATCTCGCCTTGGTCGTAGCCGACCTCGAGAGCGACGAGGCCGCCGGGATTCAGATAACTGGAGCACTGAGCGCAAAAGGTCCGCAGGAGATCGAGGCCATCGGGCCCGCTGAAGAGAGCCATATCGGGGTCGTGAAGGACTTCAGGTTCGACCTTCGATCGCTCGGTTTCTGCAATGTAGGGGAGATTTGCGACGATAAGGTCGAAGGGTGCTTCGATGGATGAGAAGAGGTCGCTTTTGACGAAGGTTGCTTCGACTTCGAGAGCGGCGGCATTTTCTTCACACAGAGCGAGGGCCTCTGTAGATAAATCTGCGAGCACGAGGTGTGAGCAGTCAGTTCCCAGGTTTTTCGCAAGGGTGAGGCCCAGAACGCCAGAGCCGCAGCCGAGATCAAGAATGCGAGCGGGTTTTGGAAGTGCCTCCTTCTCGATGAGTTCGACGAGTTCCTCGGTCTCGGGACGGGGAATGAGGGCTCGATGGTCGGACTTGAACTCGTAGCGGCCGAAGTGAACTGTTCCGTTAAGATGTTGGAGAGGAATATGTTGTCCTCGCTTCTTGAGCTTATCGCGGAGCGAAGACAGTTGACCTTCTTCAAGGGGTTGATCAAAGCGGAGATAGAGGTCCATTCGTTTCAATCCGAGCTCGTGGGCGACCATGAGCTCCATATTGAGCCGGGGATCCGCGATGCCTTTGTGTTCGAGAAAGGTCGCTCCTTTCTCAAGAACATCGAGGATGGTCGTCATGTGAGGAGGGTGTGAATAAGAAGGGGATAAGGAATTTATCCCAGTTCCTCCTCGGCGAGCCGTTGTTCCATCTCGGCTTTTTGAAGGTGATCGGTGAATTCATTGATGTCGCCGTTCATGATGCCCTCCATATTGTGGGAGGTGTGGTTGATGCGGTGATCGGTGACGCGGGACTGGGGGAAGTTGTAGGTGCGGATCTTCTCGGAACGGTCGCCGGAGCCAATGAGGGATTTTCGCTGAGCGGAGTAGCTTTCCTGCGCTTCGCGTTGGGCAACTTCGAAGAGCTTGGCGCGGAGGATTTGGAGGGCCTTTTCCTTATTTTGAGTCTGGGATCGACCGTCCTGTGATTTGACCTGAATGCCGGTGGGAAGGTGGGTGACCTGGACGGCGGAGTCGGTCGTGTTGACGTGCTGTCCGCCGGGCCCGCCGGAGCGCGTGGCCTGGATGTGGAGGTCTTCGGGCCTAAGCTGGACATCAACTTCCTCGGCTTCGGGGAGAACCGCGACCGTGACGGTCGAGGTGTGAATACGGCCCTGGGTCTCCGTGGCGGGGACGCGCTGGACACGGTGGACGCCGGATTCATATTTGAGGGAGCGAAAAACTTCTTCGCCGGAGATTTTGAGGATGACTTCTTTAAAGCCGCCGACGTCTGAAGGGGAACTTTCGAGGTGCTCACACTTCCAGCCGCGCTTTTCGGTGTAGCGTTGGTAGAGATTCATGATTTCACCGGCAAAAAGGGAGGCTTCGTCGCCTCCGGCACCCGCACGGATTTCGAGAAGAGCGTCGCGGTCTTCGGTTTCGTCGCGGGGAAGGAGGGCGTATTGGACTTCCTGCGCCAAGATCTCAAAACGTTCTCGAAGGGCTGGGAGCTCTTCGTTGGCCATGGTGGCGAATTCCTCGTCGTCGCTTTTGGCGAGTTCTTCGTTCCCCTCGATGTCGTTGATGACCTGTTGGTATTCGTCCCAGAGTGCGAGGAGTTTTTTGAGGCTCCGATGCTCGCGCATGAACTGGGTGGAATTTGTCTGGTCGTTGAAAAACCCGGGCTCCTCCATGAGCTTTTCAATCTCGGCGAGGCGTGCCGTGCGTTTTTCGATGAGGGTTCCGTAGTCCATGGGCGGGGAGAAGATCTTGGGTTTTGGCAGCGAGGTCAAGGGTGGGCTTGGCTGGTTTGGGGATTTGAGGAGGCTTGACTTATTGATGTGGTGGGTTGGTGTGGTATTATGAAAATTGTTTGTGTTTTAATGGTGACGACCATGCTGTCCTGCTTTGGGGTGGACTGGAAGATTTCGGAGATTGAAGGGGTGAAATTCGTTTCGTTGGAACAAGTGGGAGAGCTCTATGGACTGGAGAGAATGAAGAAACGTGGATTCATTGGGGTGATTGTTTTGGAGACAAAGGAAGGGTGGGAGTTGACCGTGGAGAAGAAGCTGAAGATGGCTGCCGCTGAGAAGGAGTCGAGGTGACTTCAGTTGCTCATGAACGAGGGAGAGGAACTGATCTATTCAGGCGCGTAGCTTGGGGAATTCAGCAGGAAGCCGGAACAAGCCAAAGGTAGAAAAATAAGAAATCCTCCCATTTCTGGCTTGCAAGAGGGCGCGAGTGAATTTATTCCTCCGCGGCACGCGTGAAAGCGCGAGCGAAGCGCCAGTCCCATGGTGTAATTGGTAACACAGCTGATTTTGATTCAGTCATTCAAGGTTCAAGTCCTTGTGGGACTGCCACTTTTCCTTCGAGATTTTCAGGAAGGTGGCATTTAAATCATCAGATCTACTTGATGAATTTGACGAGGTCCTTGCGCATTTTTTCAAGGTCCGGTTGGTTCAGGTAGAACATGTGACCAGCTTCATACCAAGTGAACTCAATGGCCTTGCGCCGTTCGTCGGGGATATCGAAAAGGTGGGAGATGCTATACTGCATGTTGGCCGGGGGCGTTGCGAGATCGGTGTAACCGCACATGACGAGAACCTTAAGGTTGGGATTCTCACGCATGGCATTCTCAAGGTTGCGAGTCATGTTGAGCACGCTGTTACTGGTGCCCCAGTTCCAGGGGCGGACATCGCCGGTGAGGATTTTGTAGGGATGATGTCCTTCCCAGCCAAGGTCGCGGCTGAGGTAGTCGTTGATGGCGGTGGAAAAAGCTCCGTAGGCAACGGCATACGAGGGATCGTAGCTGGGGTAGTCTTCCGAGGAATTGGTGGCGGGCCAGGCGATTCGGGCGTCGAAGCGGCCGAGGACCTTGCTCTCATCGCGCAGGAGTTCCTTCCGATAGCGGGTGGAGGACAGGCGGAGGTTGCTTTCAATGAAGAGGGAAGCAGGGAGGCTGGTGAACTTTTCAAGTTGAGCGGCGACGGATTCTTTTTCTTCGGTGGAAATGTCCGCTCCCTTGAGTAGAGCTTGGGAGTAGGCGCCAAAGGCGAAGGTATAGGCTTCTTTTACGAGGGCATCACGGTCCCCGGAAATTTTTTTGTGGAAGTGTGAAGTGGCAGTGAGAGCGGGAAGGAAAACAGCGTAGCTGAGATCGTCGGCTTTGTTTGAGCGTAGCGTGCGGAAGTCAATGAGAGAGGAAAGGAGGACGACGCCATTGAGAGTCATGCCATGTTCGTCTTGTAGGTGATCGGCCAGGCCGGTTGCTCGGATTCCGCCGTAGCTCTCACCGAGAAGATATTTTGGTGAGGCCCAACGGTCGTTTTCGGTAATCCAGCGTCGGATAAAGTCACCCACCGAGCTGATGTCGCCTGAGACGCCGTGGAATTCGTTGGCATTGGTTTCTCCCTCGGCGCGGGAAAAGCCGGTCGAGACGGGATCAATAAAAACGATGTCAGCAACATCGAGAATGGAATGGGGGTTTTCCTGAAAGGTGATGGGTGGAGGAATGGTTTGCGTTCCGTCAGGAGTGGTGGGGACGATTCGTGGTCCGAGGGCTCCCATGTGGAGCCAGACTGCCGAGGAACCGGGGCCGCCGTTGAAGGCAAACATGACAGGGCGCTTGTGGCGGTCTTGAAGGCCAATGCGTTCATAGGAAACGTGGAAGATGGAGGCACGGTCTTTGTCGTCTTCGCTTTTCAGGACGAGGGTGGAAGCGGTGACACGGTAGTCGATCTTTTTGCCGGCAATGGTGACGGAGTCTTGCTTGGAGGCTTTGACTTTCTCCGCAGCATTGTCGTCTTTCTTTTCAGCGTCTTGTGCGTGAAGGAGGGTGAAGAATAAGGGGATGAAGGCGAATCGCATGGGGAGGAGAATGGCCCAATCGAAGGGAGGCGCAAAGGGGAAGTTTTGGGGCATTGGTGGGGGAAGATGACGGGCCCTCGTTTTTAGGCACAAAAAAACTCCCGGATAACCAGAAGTGGTGAGATTGCAAACCACACTTAATAAAAAGTGGCGGAGCGGACGGGACTCGAACCCGCGACCTCCGGCGTGACAGGCCGGCGCTCTAACCAACTGAGCTACCGCTCCGCGTTGCTGGTCAAGACGGCGGGACGCTATGGCGACCCACCGAAATGAACAAGAACTAATTTGTCCAATCCCGCACTTTTTTCCCCGCTAGGAAAGTTCGGCAACGGCAGCCTCCAAAGATTCGGCATCTTCGATGGAAAGAATGCGGGCTTCCTTGTCGATTCGGGCCATGAATCCAGCGAGAACCTTGCCAGGCCCAAGCTCGATAAAGAGGTCGTGGCCTTGCTCCCGGAGGAGACGAATTGATTCGATCCAGCGGACGGAACCAGTGACTTGATCTTTGAGGGAAGCACGGATGGCGTTGGCTCCTTCGGCTGGTTCGGCAAGGAAGTTTGAAACGACAGGGATCGTGGGATCGTGGAATTCGGTGGCGGCAAGAGCTTCGCCGAGCTTGTCCTGGGCTCCGGCCATGAGTCGGGAGTGATAGGCTCCGGCGACCTGAAGCTTCTTACCCATGCGAAGGCCGTATTCCTTGGCCTTGGAAACGGCGCTGTCGATCCCTTCTTCTTTTCCAGAGAGGACGGTTTGGCCGGGGCAGTTGAGGTTGGCAACATCAACGTCACAGTCCTTGGCGAGGCGGGCGACATCTTCGTTGGTGCCTCCAATCATGGCCGCCATGATGCCGGGATTGGCTTCGCAGGCTTGGTCCATGAGTTCGCCACGGCGGGCAACGAGTTTGAGCCCTTCTTCAAACGTGAAAGTTCCGGCAGCGCAATGAGCGGTCATTTCACCGAGGGAAAGGCCTGCGGCGGCAACGGGTTCAAGAGAGGGGATTTTTTCGCGGAGGATTTCGAGCAAGGCGAGTCCGTGGAGGAAGAGGGCGGGTTGGCAATTGCCGGTGCGGGTGAGATCTTCGGCGGGACCCTCAAACATCACTGAGGTCAGCGAACGGTCGAGGACATTGTCTGCTTTTTCGAAGAGGGTCTTGGCTGCGGGATAGGCTTCGACGAGGTCTTTTCCCATGCCGACTTTCTGGGCACCCTGTCCGGAGAATAGGAGAACTGCTTTACTCATGTTGCGACGAGCTAACCTTCTCCGAGCAAGAGGAGCAAGTCACTTAGAGAGCGAACTTTTTGCGTGATGAGATTTTCGGCATCGGACATGAGGGTCTCAAGGGGAAGGTCAAAGTCAGTCAATGCGAAACATTGTTCAAAGAGGGATGTTGTTCGGACTTCGTCGGAGATGTGTCCGGCGACGGCGATGACAGGCTTCCCGAGTTTGTTGGCCAGCTGGGCAACGCCAATTGGGCCCTTACCCGACAGAGATTGTGCGTCGAGCGATCCTTCACCGGTAATGACAACATCGGCATTGGTGATACGACTTTCCAAATTGAGGGCTTCCGAGACGAGATCGAAACCGGGATGGAGTTTGGCATTTAGAAAATGCATCAGGCCAAATCCAAGACCGCCCGCGGCACCCGCCCCGGGTTTCACGGCGAGGTCTTTTGCTCCTGTTAAGTCGATCAGGTGGGCGAGAAAGTCCTCGAGAACGGCCTGATCAGCCGGAGTTGCTCCCTTTTGAGGGCCAAAGACTGCGGTAGCTCCGTTGGCACCCAAGACGGGGTTGTCGACATCGCAAGCGACGTCAATGGGAGGGAGGTCAAGAATTTGATCGAGGTCAATGATTGCGAGATCTTGAAGTCCCCCGGGAAACGGAGAAAGTGGTTCTTCATCCTTGTCGAGGAGCAGGGCGCCGAGGGCATCGGCCATGCCCACTCCGCCATCGTTGGTGGCACTGCCGCCAATTCCGATCAAGATACGTTCGACGCCTTTCTGGCCAGCAGCGTGGCGGATCATGAGTCCGGTGCCGTAGGTTGAGGAACGGAGGATGTTTCGGTCTTTCTTGTGAATGAGTTCAAACCCGGAGGCTGAGGCCATTTCCATGACGGCGAGTCCGGAATCTGTGACCGCGTAACGCGATTTTATGGGGCGGTGGAGCGCGTCAATGGTATCGCATTCGACCCATTTGCTACCAAGGGCGGTGAGCATGGTTGCGGTGAAGCCTTCTCCTCCATCCGCGATGGGGCAGAGATCCACCTGGCAGGAAGCGGGGAGACCGGCCATAATGGCCCGGGAGACTTCCGTCGCAGGGAGTGAACCTTTGAATTTGTCGTTGGCGATAAGGACACGCATGAGGAAGGGGAAGTAGGACCGGGGCCAAGCGTTTAGCTGACAAAACGGATTGTGAGAGGATAGCGGTAAAATTGACCCTCGTTGGATTTCACTGCAGCGATAATGGTGAAGACGATAAAGATTACCAGCAGGGCAAACAGAAGCAGGACGCCCACAAATATGAGAACCAATATCCCGGATACGATGGTATAGATCGTCATGGAGATCTGGAAATTGAGTGCTTCTTTCGCTTGGCTTCCACCGA
>Ga0308008_1000574_pt1 | contig 14487 bp, 17 predicted proteins | sample Neamet125_FD_203140 | JGI IMG/M metagenome (GOLD analysis project Ga0308008, IMG submission 203140) | Marine microbial communities from water near the shore, Antarctic Ocean - #125 | ecosystem: Environmental > Aquatic > Marine > Unclassified | place: Southern Ocean | collected 2014-07-24
ATAAATTCGTTTGTATTGCTCGTACTGAACCCAGCCTACAGCAAATTTAGTTGTGCCGGTTCCGTCACTGCTTGGATCTATTCCGATATCTATAGCTCTTGGATTTCCGCCAGCTATCCCATATGTAAAGGCCGAGCTTGGGCTGGCAAATGTGATTGAGGTTCCTGATATAGCTCCGGTTATGCACTGGCCGCTATTGTAGCTACCTCCGGTCGTGTAGGAATAGGCGATTAAACATCTATTCGCCACAAGCGTATCCATTTCCATCGTATAACCTAACCCCGTTGCTACCGATTTAAATACAACTGGGGTTCCGAAACTGATAGATGTTCCAGATATTGTTCCGACAACAACGTAGCCGTAACTGTTGCTTGTTAATCTGTACGCCAAAACAAATTTATTCGGGTCAGCTAGGATATATCTAACAACACATGAATCGATAGCCGCGCTGTTGAAAGTTGCCTCACTTCCCAACGGAATATTTTGAGCAACTTGACTGACAGGAGATACCGTTCCGTTACCGTTCAAAACCACAGCCGCGCCGTTGTTTATAGATCCAGAGGCTACGAAATTAACCTCTCCTTGACCGCCACCGCTCGGCAGTAACTCCGACAGGGCTGTCATTTATACGCTCCAGCCGATTGTGCTATTTATGTAGGTCATAACTATTTCGGCAAAGTTTTTGTCGAAAGTTAAATCAGTTCCAGAAGAAGCAATGTTGCTACCGTTTCTCGCTACCGTGAAATTAGTTGTTGCAGCCGCCCCCGTTCCGTCTTTAATAACAACATAGTCTCCAGCGCCAGGTGATGCTGGTAGAGTGATCGTTATTCCTCCGGCGGTTGCTACTTGGAAAGTGGCTGATGCGACAGTGGCGGAAGATCCTAGAAGTGAGGGCGCTGGATATCCGGCAACCGTTGCCCACGACATCACCCCATTTCCATCTGTCTGAAGTTTTTGCCCGGCGTTTCCATCGCTCGCTGGCAGCGTCAATGTAATATTTCCGCTGTACGCCGAGTGAGGAGCAGATTGCAGTCTTGTGTAATGCGCGTTTGAGGATTCGCAATAGAAATCGATCGCAGACTGTACGCCGCCGTTCTTGAGCTTTATTGCTCCCTGGCTAATCATCACACCATTAGAAACCCCGCCGACAGTCGCAGAGGTTGAGACTGTAGCGTTCGCAAGAACCGTGGTTCCGCTGATGTTTAAATCAGTTAATGCATCAGTGACCGCTGCCGCCGAGCCAGCTCCATCCGTATAGAGAACTTTTACGGCGCCATTCGTGACGGTGACGTTACCGCCAGAACCCTGGCTAATGACCAGGCTTTGTCCTCCAGAAGTAGCATTTTCAATGAACCACAGTTTTGCTACGGTATTCGGTGCGATCGTGACGACCCTCGGAGCCGTCAAGTTCACGCTGCTGGTAATTTTGAGATGAAGAGACTTCATCGCGTCAGCGGTGCCATCGGTTAGGGTCAGCGTGACGTTCGCGTCAGCACTTAAATTTTCAACGCCAGGGCCAAACGCCGCAGCAATACGAGTCAGATTGACGTTGGTTTTTGAACCCCAATCGTTTGGCGCTGAACCCGCGCCTTCGCCAACTGCGATGAGTTCAAGTCGTAAATCATTAATATATGTCGAAGCCATTTATTTTTCTCCATTACGCGACTTGTTTGGTCCACGTTGTGTTGTCTTGGATTTGAGGAACCCAAAGCTTTCTCGCACCAACTGTGACAGTTGCTGTCGCATTGATAGTAGAGGATGGGCGGTGGATTCGATTTGCAACCGCAGCGACCGATGAACTCGCGTTAATCGTAGCCGAGCCTGGTACAAAAATTGTTGAGTTAAGGCTAACTGTCGCTTGAGCCGTAATCGTAGCTGCTGCATCAACATCGCTTTCTAGCCCCCATTTTCCAGCGCCCCAGGATGAACTTCCAAAACCGCTTTCGACGCTCACGCGAGAACAATATCTAGATCACCGACCGGGACTCGAAGAACGTCTCCTACATTGATCGTTTTGCTCAAAGTCAGGTTTCCGAACGCCAGCAAATTACCAGAGGAGACGGCATCGAAAACGCCAACACTTGTCACTGTGCCGTAACTGGCGGTCGCAGTAGGGTATTCCACCGCTCCAGAATTTGAAGAGGTTGTGCCGGAGGTCGAAAACGCTACCGCTTTTCGAGAATAAGCGCCTCCGCTTACCTCTGTGCCTCCACCGCTTGCTGAAGGGGTCGCTGTATAAAGCGCCAGGTAAAACGTTGACGGCACTGTGTATGCGTTACCGGAAAAAACATCGTCTAAAATTTCACCGGCCAGATAATTTGAAAAAGCCATCTTTTACTCCAACGCTGCGGCGCGCATTCTCACGCCAGATTGTCCGCTTGTTCGCTGATCAGATATTTCTATGTCAGCCATTTTCTTGGTGTATAACGCTGCCCAAGTTGCTAGTCGAGCGTCGTCCTGTAGGTATGGCGCCGATTGCAAAAGGGTACTGTACAAATAAATGTCCGGCGCCAGGGACAACAACCAGTTAGTCGTATTGCTGTTTGACAGAGGAGGAATCTCTGCGTAATAAACAAGCTCTGCAACATATGTTGTGTCGGGCGCTGGGTAGCACTGAATCTCAGTGCCGATCATCGTATAGAAAAGAGGTTTGCCGACCGCAGAGGAGCTGGCACGTTTAGCATTTAATGCTTCTTGCGCGAGGTACTCTAACTGCGTAACAGGATTTGTCTCAAGGATAAGAGTTTGCGTCTGAAACCAATCAGCCGGGGTCTGAGTATATTCTCCCAACAAATTAGCATCTGCCCGAACGATCATTTTACGGTGACGCAAGTTTCTCGTTAGATCAGCCTCGGCCAATTCAATGAAGCTCGGAATAACCGTACTGAGGTCGGAGCGGTTTAACCAATCAGCAACCGCACTCTTTAGATCAGAATACGTTGAGATTGTCATCAGATCCGTCCGCCTCTAGTTCGAAAGTATTTATTATCGGGATCATTCAACCATTTATTAAAGGCAACTTTATCGTCCAAGATGCCTTTGTGTTTCAAATCGAAATAAATAGTCATCGGGAGCGACGCGATCTTGGACCACTCTCCCCAGGGTTTTCTTTTATCGACCTCATTGCTGGAAGCTTTATTCTTGGCAATGATTTCGGTAACGTCCTGGGTCGTTTCTATTACAAATTTATCTTGAGACGGGTTCTCACCCGCCTCGAAAATAAAGTCGTTCTTAATTCTACTAGTAGAATCAAAGTCTAGAACGCGCCGCTCGTTTCCCATTATGAGAACACTAAGTCAGCTAAGACGCCGAGGCCAGCTTCTTGGTTTACCTGTAGCCCCTGTTCTGCAAGAACGAAAAATTTCTCTGCATCACCTGTTTTGGCTAAGCTAACCTGCTGCATTGGCCGTAGGGTGCTAATTTCTATAAGGTCCGGGTCGATGATATAAGCGTCTCTGGGTCGTGAAAACCTAGACGGGACAATAGAAAGTGAACCAAAATCGCTCATATAGACATCTGCGGCCCCAACGATTGTAGTGGGGGAGTCACTTGGCGCCATATATCTTTGCGCAGCAATTCCAGCAAAACCACTAACGACTCCTTTGACGTGCGGTCCAACGAGAAGAAACTTAGGATCTCCGCCCTGGCCCCAGACTGCCTGAATCACTGGCTTCAACAAAACTTCCGTTGCGGCTCGAAGATTAGCATTCGAAGAATCGGTTGCCGCTGCGTTAACGACACCGTTTGCAACAGTAGGGTTAGCACCGCCAGTACCCCGGCTTGAGTTTGTCCTGATAAAGGCAGATAACGATGCAGTAACTCGCGCAGTACCAGCAGCACCAGCGTTCGCAGCAGTGTTGACGCCGCACATGTTGAATTCAACATCTCGCTTGAGCTCGTTACCAGCTTTCGTGATTTGGTACGCCAATTCTGAACGCCGACCAGCTTCGTCTATTGCACCATTCAAGTTGTCTGCAATGATTCCCACTTTACGCATGATTTGCGTGTAATTGCCAAGCCTTGCAGTTTGTGCCAGGGCGGGAAACGCTGAGATATCGTCTCCATCGAGCTGACTATTTGCGGAGGCACTTGAAAGTGAGTCGCTTTGCCATTCGAAAAAGGTATTTCTTACAGACCTTTTCTTAGATAAATTACTTAAAAAAGGCGTGGTCGAAGGGCTAATGTTATAGATGATATCGCTTAGCGATTCTCTAATGCCCGTAACTGAATATCTTGTACTTGTGTTGGCGATAATAGCCATAATTTGTTAACTCCAAAAAGTCATAACATCGATTCTATAAGGGCAGTGGCATCTGCCACTTTCCCGCTCTTCGCAAGACGTGCGCGTTGGGCTTTTTGCCCCTTGGAGCTCGAGTTCACCTGGCTGCTTCTAGCGCCGGGTCGAACAGAATTGGTTCGACGGGCCTTTGACGCTTTTTTAACGCGCTTGGTGCCCTTGTCGTAAAGCATTGCTTTCCGAAGTACCTGAATATGAGACGCTCTTACTAGGGCTCCCATTTCGTTTTCCGAGATTCCTTGTTCAGCCAGGTAGTCACGCAACTCGTCTGACTCCTGCTTGGCAACTGTCTCATCTTTCCAGCTCGGGATTAACTCACCCAGCCTGGATACTTCGTGGTTAAGCATCACCTGCATTTGTTCTTGCTGCTCTACCTGCGTTGCCTCCGCCACCCGGGTTTGCTCTGCATTTATTGCAATTAGCTTCTCATGCCGATGTTGCTGCTTTTTGGTCCATTCCCGCTCGAGACGATGAGCTGAGATCGGGTCGTTTTCGTACAACGAATCGAAATCTGGAGCCGGCTCGTCGAATGCTCCTAACTGAGACTGCAAGGCGCTAAGTAACTGCGAATATTGCTGTCTCTCTAAGCCTACGGCATCTTTGTCTTGCTGGAACGACTTTCGCTCTTCGCTTAATGCCTGGCTTTTGCGTGTGTAATCTGCTGTTCGCGAGTAACCGTTTTTGAGCTCAGAAAGATCAACGTCCACAGATTCACCATTAACTTTAATAGTGAATGTTTCGGCTGTATCCTCTTCCTCATCTTCAAAGTCTTCCTCGCCTTCAAGCAGCTCGGCTTCTTCTTCTTCGTCATCGATGTCCGTATCGGTTTCATCGATGTCATCAGTTTCTGATGCCTCGCCCACCTCAGTGGACTCGTCTGCGAATTCTTCGTCGTCGATTTGTTCCTCTGGAGGAGTCAACAATTTCAGTAATTCATTTTGTGCGTCTACCTCACTTATCCCAGATGTGGGATGGAGGCTCTCTACTATTTTATCACTCATTCAATAATTCCCTTCTGCTTCTCGAATCCCAATGTGTCCGCCGCAGCCCGCAGGTGATTGCAGAGTTCTTCTAAGGAATCCAGTTTTGCAAAAATGCGCTCCCGGTCGTCTAGCTTCCGAGCTCGCTGCCAATCTTCAAAAAGACGAAACTTTGTGCGAGAAACCATCTCGTCAAAATTTTCGTCATCAAAGAATCTTTGTAGAGAAATCAAATACTGCTGTTCAGAACTGACCATCTTGTGGCCCCGGCTGTTGCTGGTTAGCTAAGTTCTTAACGAGCTCTCTATCCCTGTCGCTATTTGATTTGATTTCCGCGACATCCACTTGAGCACCAAATCTCGCACTGATTTCCGCAGCCTTTAATACAATATTTGCCTCGGACTCATCACGACGACGATCATTTTCAAGAAACATTCGCTCCCTCTCTAATTCGATATCGGCAAGCTTCTTTTGAATATTCGACTCAATTTCGTACATCTGTGTTTCTATTAACTTCTCATTGATGTCTTTTTCAGGAGGACCAGTTGGCTCTGGTGGCTGATACTGAGCTGGATCATTGAAATACCTGTTAACGTCTTTTATGCCGCCGAGCTCTAAAGTGCTGACCAGGGTGTTGTAATAATTTTGGGCGGAAACAATAGGATTCTCTGGGCCCAGCTTTTCGAGCAGGTCTTTTTGAATGCCAGCGATTTGGCCCAGGAGCATTAACCGCTCCTGGCTACTTCCGGCGCCAAGGGAAACGTTAGTGACCACGTCCATGTCTGCACTGAACTGGTCGGGTTGGACGGGTACGAACTGGTTTCGTAAACGGATCATTTGAGTCTCGTCTACATTCTCATGCGCGAGTTTTAACAGGCCCTTGTAGAGCCTGGCCATTCCGTTGTCCGCAAATAGTCGAGCGATCATCTCGATTCGCTGCTGCGCTGCGTTAATTGTTTGCGTGACCGCTGCGAGAGTGCTGGACTGCAACTGCTCAGGGTTTAACCCTGCGGCAGCTCGACTCATGCCTGTGCGGTCCTCCCGGACCTTATCCAGATACTCAAGCATCGGGAATGCGTCTCGCCCGACATATGGCAGCAGGAACGGCTGCACCGCACCTGGGTTCCTCATGCGAATAATGCCGCCAGCTTCGACAGACATTACGTCAGCCAAATTCGCCTGGCCTTCCACTACACCAACCCGTGGGTGGGTGCTCATTGCAAGGGAGTCGAGAGAAGCTCGAAGGACTGACGATTTAATCCTCTGAATATCCATCGTGATGTCCGCAACTGACAGACCGAAAAATTGATGGGGCTCCGGGCTAGGGCAAAAATGCGCGAACGGTATTTCTGTCGCAGGATCGTTGCGTAAAATTTCGTAACCGGACCCAGCGCAGCAAATTTTTCTGAGCTCGGAAATGCCGTCACCCGAAATATCTAGCTTCATGTAAGCTTCGATATAAAGGACTTTTTTTCGGCTCTCGTCGTCATCGTCGTAATCGCTATCCGATGAACTAGATAACAATCGCTGGCGCGCTTCTTCATTGTCTAAACTTAAACTATCCTCGTTAGTGGAGTAGCTCAGCATGGCTGCATAGTCGTACCCCATTTCCACCAATTCTGAGACTGTCGCGTATTTTCTGTGGGCGACGATGTCAGCATCTTCGAAGGTTCTAGCGTCCCGGTTAATTAGGATTTCTTCGGGAGCGACACTCGCAACAACTATTTTTCCCTCGACTATTGTTCGTTCAATTGTGACGCTGTGCATTTGAGGCTGGTTATCAACATTTACAGTGTCTAACCTGGTTGTCACATTTTGCGGGTCCGCATTAAGCGCAGCTAGAGCAGAGTCATCGAGTGCCTCGTATTCGCTTGTTTCAATTCGCTCAGTGGTTCGGTAGACGTACTTCAAAAAGCCAGAGCCTTTTACCAGGGCGTCTAGGAACGTTCCGTAGAGAATTTGTATGAAGCTCTCGTCCTGGTTATTGGTAAGCAGGTAGTTAACGTAATCGGTCGCCTGTTTTGCAGTTTCGACATCCTCGGCGCCCCTGGGTGCGTACTCGACCGGCTGCTCGCTGCCACAAAATATACGAATTAAGGACGGCAGCATTTGCTGTACCGTGTCGCGAACATCGAGCGATTGAGCTGTGCTCCTGCCTTCCTGCTCATTTCCCAGGGCCTCACCATTGTAGTAGCGCATGGCTTCGGCTCGCTTTGGGCTCATCGTGTTGTCGATAAAATCGACCGCATCCTCGATGGCCATGATTACCGTGGCCTGAAGCTCTTGGCTGACCTCAGAATCAGTATTAGATTCCTCGTAATTGTCGTTCACTAGTTCAAGTTCACTCATAAAAAGCTATCCAATAAGGCATTGCCGACAATGCGACCGCGCTCGGGAATTTGATTAAAGGCGTTAGGGATTGTTTGCAGGATTCGGCTGTTCTTTGCAGCATCTAAAATTCGGCTTTGCTCTGCCTGGTCTTGCAGATACTGCATAATTCCGCCGACCGACTGAAGAGCGTTCTGCGTATATTGCTGACCCAGGTCGGTTCTTAGTTGGTAGTCGTTCTGATCTAGGCGCTGGTCCCGGTCAGCTTTAAGCTGATCGTTAGACCGATCGCTCGTAAGAGCTTGGATGATCGTGTTCGGGGCGTTAGCAATCGGCGCTATAGCGCCCTGGGCTGCGTTAGCCAGGAAGTCCATTATCCCCGCGCCCTGGTCTGCTAGGGTTGGGGCTGCGGCTGATGTTGCTGCAAGGCCAGCGGCTAACCTGGGATCGATTGAGCCTTTCTGTCCTCGCATATAATCAGATACGCCTTCGGCCCACTGTTCATCTAGTGGCTGGTAGAGGTCGTTACGCATTACTAAAGAGCCTGTTTTCTCGCTTTCTGTGAACGGCTCGTTTTTTTTATTTTTTCTTGCGTCTAGATCCTCATACGCCTTCGGAAACATAACCCTTGAAGGAATATTTTGCTCCAACCCTCCAAGGTATGTCCCCGGTATTACCGTGTCGTAAGATTTGTGAACACCTTCTTTTTGAAAGGTTTGAGAACCTGGCACTGCATCAAATATAGAAAACCCAGCGTCCCCAATTTGGGCAGACTGTAATTCTGGCTGAATAGCTTCTGCGTAAACGTCTTCTTTTAGTGGGAAACCTCGATCTCGAAATTTAGCCGACTCCATCACTTCGACAAAATATTTTCTAAGCTCTCCTGATCCTTCTCTTTGGTATTTACCCTCGCCAAGAAGTTGATCTAATGCATCGGGATCATTTAGACCTACCCATCTACTAATGCCTTTTGGCTCTTTTGCTTTTGAGTTTTTTGGGCCATAGCGGACATTCCGATCAAACTCTATTACATCGGCTTTTGCTAAAGGTAATTTGATGGCTTGAGAATACATCGCGTTAGCAATTGGAGTGCTAAAATTGAGAGAGTCTCTGCCCATCGCAGAAAAAATTCCTACAGGATCAGAACCGTCAGTTATCTTTTGCGCGTTTAAAAAGTTAGTCTGTTTTTTGTCAGCGGCGGTTTTCATCGACGCCCAGCCGTAGCCTTGATCCTCATAACGCAGTGGAAAGTTAGAGCCGCCTTCAATCTCTATAGGGCTATCTAGATCAACGCCTCCAATTGTTTGCAGCTTCTTTCCTGTCACGCTTGGGTCACCAACAACAGGAACACCGACTTTTCCTATTAAGTCGTTAGGGTCGAGAATTTTCCTCTCGCCAATGTCTAAGCTGGTCGTTTGATTTTCAATATCAGATCGGAGCTTTTCTCTCGCCCTGAAAGCAGTGCTCTCTCGCATTGCTTTGTCGTACTTGTTCATCGCTTTTTTTAACTGAGTAGGGTTTTCAGTATAAATTGGGTTGAGCATCCCCGTTCTAATCAAGTTAGGGATCGAAGTTAAAAACCCAGCCTCAGCTTCTTCTGGACTCAGAGCAGCCCCGGTAGCTATTCCAGCCGCTGGTTTTGCTAACTTACTTAAAATCCCAATGGGAGAAACCACTGGCTATTTCTTTTTCTTTGTGGGCTTTTTCTTTTTTCCAGACGCCAACATTGTTGCAACGTCAGCAGACGCCTCTTGGAGCCCGGCTGGACCCCTACGGTATGGTTTGTTTTCGTTCGCCATAGAAGATGCCCCACATCTGGGATTTTAGGTAGTCTTCTATTTTACACCGGCAGACTTAAACGATAGAGAGGTTCCGCGAAATTGGCTTGGACCAATCGCTAGAGAAGGCACTGCCATGCATCGCCGTGATCGACTCAACCGCGAAGGTGAGTACGACAGCATCGCCGTGATCAGGACTCGCGACACCACGCTTTAACATTTCCGCTTTCGACTCCAACTGCATTTTGCCGCTCGATGAATACTTGTACTTGACCGCTACGAGCTCGGCGAGGAGGTTGTCGTTCTTTGGGATTTGAACGTCTCGACCCTCTAACCAATGTTTCAGCTTGAACCAGAGCTCAGCTCTCAAGTTAAGGTAAGTGCCTCGCAAGGCTGGTGACTCACTTGTGTTGATCCCTATGGCCGGTAGACCGAGCTCTCGCAAACGGTCAACGACTCCTCCGCCCACGCCAATGCTGTCAACGCAAATTTGACCGGGTTGCTGCCGGGGCTGTACGCTCTCGAATTCGGCTACGACCTGCCCAGTTAATTGCATTAGGTCTAAATTATTCGCCAATTTAGTGACCGCAAGAATCCTCCGACCCTGCCTTTTGCAGAGAACACTGCTGGCTGATCCGTATCGCGCAACGTCCAGGCCCCAAATAATCGGCTCGCTGTCATCCAAAATAGTCACCTCTCTATTCTGAGCTGACTCCACTAGCTCGAGTGGAATAGCGGTATCGTCGTCTCGCACTGGGAACTCCCCGAGCACCCGCACACGAAATTGATTGCTCTCTTCACCGTACCGGCTGGCCATCTCCCTGACGTAATCATTTGCAACTCTCGGGCTGTCAATACAGCTCACCTTCCGGGTCCACCATTCGTTTGCTTGTCGGTGATGCGTATCAAAAAAGAATCCTGACGACCTTGTTGGGTTGCCCAGCAGAACTGTACAGGCGCTCTCGCCGGACATACTTCCTGCTGCTGCCTCAAAAACCTTTTCCGGTATACCCGAGGCTTCGTCGGCGATGAGTAAAACATTCTCGGAGTGAATACCTGCCAAACTTTCCGGGGTTTCTGATCTAGAAACGCGACAACTTATGAAGGCTTCGGCGGGTGCGGCCTTGTGACTGATGCGGTCACTCTTCACGTCTAGGATTTCTTTGAGCGGCTCTGGGAGCTCGTTGACCCAGCGGCGCAGCTCGGCGAACAATGCGTCAAACATCTGCGCGCTCGTTGGTGCGGTGACGACAATTTTCACCGGGTAGCGAAACAGGAGATACCAGAGCATTGCCCACGATGCGGCGGTGCTCTTGCCGGTGCCGTGGCCGCTGCGAATTGAGATCCTTCTCTCACCGCTCTGGATAGCATTCAGGAATTCCGCTTGCCAAGGGTCCGGGGTAACCCGAAGAACATTCGTGACAAAACCTACCGGGTCGCGCTGATAAGTAAGCACGAAATCTTTAAACGGATTCTTGTTGGCCACTAGGCGAACCTCTTTGGATTTAGCCCAAGCTTAACAGCAGCAGCTTGGCGAATTTGAGATTTAATTAAACGGCGTCGCTTCTTACCTTTCCTTGCAGCCTCAGTCAGATTAGTTTTCTCGAACGCATTCGTCAACCTCGTTACCGTGACGTGGCTCAGGTCAATGTCATATCTTTTCTTGACCCACGCCGAAATAGCTCGGCAACTGTCGCCGCTCTTTCTCTGCCCCGCCATTCTGGAGATGAGGTAATTAACCGCTGTTCCCTTCTTCCAATTAAAATCATTGATCTTCGCATGCAGCTCCTCATCTTTGACCAGCATAGAGTCCTGACCTTCGCCCTCGACCTTCATACCAAACGGCACAGCTCCACCAATGTACCCACCTTTCGCCGCTTTAGCGCGTGAGCCTCGTTGGGTTCGCTCCGCAATCATGTCGCGCTCGTAGCCGGATATTACTGCCATGATTTCTAGGATCAACTTGCCGTAAATATTCGTGGAGCTGGTCACGTCTCCGTGGCCATTTATAACTAGGGACACTTTACGCTGTTTCATTTCGTGCACAGTGTTGAGCGTGTCTCTAGGGTCGCGAGAGAACCTGTCCAACGCAGAGAAGATAATCACGTCACCGTTGCGAAAGACAATTGGGGCGACCGCTGGCCTAGTCACAAAATCTCTGGCGCCACTCACGCCCAGATCATCGAGCCAGACAATATTCTCATCACTGAGTCCACTAGCCTTGGCTGTGCCCTCGATCATTGAGCGTTGGCTCTCGATACTGGTGTTGCCGATTTGCTGCTCAGTGGAGACTCTTGTGTATCCGTAAATAGTCATGCCTAGCTCCCGATATAGATTGTTAAGCGGCCATTACCCCAACGCTCAGAAAAAACCGTAGCCTCCAAGAACATTCCCCAGTAGCCAGACTTTAAAAGTAACTCTCTTGCAGCCTTCATCATCTCATCGCTATCTGCTTTGCCGTCCAAGACCGTCACTTCGCTGTCACTGACAAATTCAAAGCCTTCTGCAATAACCAAGTAGCTGCCATCCGGTGCGTCAACGTTTAGGGCGCCATCATCGATGTGAAGCTCCACCTCACGGCGATAGCCTTTTTTAGTTACGCTGATAAATTCGACGTGACCCGATTTTGTTAGTTGCTGCCCGATCTCAACTTGAGCGCCTTCTGGGCTGTTGTTACCCATGAACATGTATTCAGTCATGGCGTCTCCAAGGTCTTCCGCAAAAGCCTCTAAATAATGGTCTTGCTCCTTTGATCCGACAAAATCATCGCCTTGGTAGTCGTACCCGTTGGGCTTGAGCTTGCTGATCAGTTGCTGTCGGATTTGTTCCAAACCTTCTTCGGTGATTAAGTACATTACGCTTGCTCCTCTCTTTGAATTTGTTTGATGCCATCCTTGAAAACAGCCTTGAACGATTTGTTCTCATCCGTATCCCAATCAGTGAAACCAAACAAACAAAGCTGCTCATCGTCTGTTGGCATTTCATTAAGAAAGTCTTGAGCTTCTTCATCCCAAGGATTAATCAACCATTCTTTGCTTTGGTCTATTTCAAGTCGGAGATGAACCATTCCGCCGCCACTGTCAAAGCCTTCGGCTGATGGGTAAGTCTTAGTATTGATTTCCATTACGCTTGCTCCTCATTGATAAGACCAAGAGCCTTAATTGCCGACTCTACATTGGGGAAGAATACATCTCCGCCTTTCGTAAGAACCTCAACACCATCATTAGTGTCGTTATGAAGTTGAGCGTTTGCAGTGATGGTGTAAACAATGTGTTGATCAGTGGTGATATCTTCATTTTCATAAACGCCGCCATAATAAATCACGAAGGTTTCATCCTTGGAATTTTCTTTGAAAAAGGAAGGTACTAGATCATTGCTATAGCTACAGTCTACGAATCCATTTTCGCGCATCAATTTAAGGTCTTGATCAGGAATCAGAATTTTCTGATCCAAGTGAACACTACTTAGTAATTTTTGCTCTTTAGTCAAATTCATTACGCTTGCTCCTTTTGTGATCATCTTAAATACTCCTAGTTTAGTGGTTTCTTGTTAACTTGGTAGCTAGTTTACAGGTATTGGAAGGAGTGTAAACATTTAGTTTACGTTATTCGTCTTTTATTGGTGTTTTTGAGTGTTTTCTTTGTTTTCTTTTGGTTTCTATTGGAGAATCTAGACTCAACCAACCAGGAGAGCACCATGCAAAAGTACGGACAGAAAGCACCAGTGAAACCAAACAAGGCAGGTAACAAGAATCGCCAGGCGGCAACAATGGCAGGTATCCGAATCTCGGGCACTAAACCAGCATACCCACCTAAGTGAGTAATAAGTTCTACTACGGGTTCACGTTGACCCGGTTGATCGATGGGGACACTGCTGTAGGGATCTTGGACCTCGGGTTCAAGGTTTCCCTGGAAGCAACTCTACGTTTTGCCGGGATCAACTGCCCAGAAACCAGAAGCAAAGATCCTCGCGAAAAAGCACTCGGCAAGAACGCTACCGAATTCGTAGCGGACCTTTTGCAAGGCGCTAAGATCGAGATTATGAGCCACGACTACGGGAAGTTCGGGAGAGTCATTGCAACTCCCTACGCAATGAAAAACAACGTTAGAATTGATGTGTGCAACGCACTGCTGAAGGCCGGTTTGGCCCGAGAATATACTGGCGAAAAGCGAGGGCCCTGGTTCAAAGATTAAACAATTCTATAAATGCGCTTCAGCAACTTATTAATTTGATCTTGCACTAAGTCAATTTCTCTCTCTGTCGCAAGCTGGACTAATTCTTGGCCTGGCCAAGTATTTTCAAGCCACTCTTCTTTATGGTTGTTTAAAGCATGTAAAATCATTGCCTTGGCTGCTTGCTTGGGCGTAGTTAGTTCATCATTAATCTTGATCATTTTTATTCTCTTTTTCTATTTGCTTACTAGAATGATATCGATTCGATGCAAGAAATGAAGTTTGAGAAAATATTTTTTGATTAGGATTTCGTGGGTGAGGGGCTAATCACCGCAGCCCAGGCCCGGCATAATCAGGTGGGGGGGGTAAAAATGTGCAGATCCTCGTAAGTCATTGATATATATGGTGTTTATTTAATCGGCTTCTGGGCTGGTTTGTAAAGGCGTTAAAGCGATAGCCTTCATCTAAAGGATTAACCCCTTACAAATCAATGACTTACAGATTTCCCTCCCTAGCATTTTCGACATCTCGGCCCGGTGCGCCGGTCCGATGACTCGAAGGTATCGTCATCCTCTCATTATCCACCACCTTCGGCAAACAATACGCCGTGACATCACGCTGATACTCCCAGTTCATGCGGGTTGCAGAGGTTGCCTGTCGCTCTGTCCACAGTGCAAACTTGTTGCAGTCGAACACATCCTCGAACAGTAGCTCATCGCCGGGCTCAGTCGTCCCGGCTACCACTACGATTAGCAAGAACACTATTTTCAATGGTCACCTCCTTCAACGCTTGCAGGTGTTCTGACTGAAGTGTGATGTTGATCTGCGGACCTGCCTTATCCCCGTAGACATCGGGCGCAACCTTGCTTGCTAACCATCGTCGAGCGTCTATCCTAACCTTGTTGATAGCAGCTTCCCCAGGATCTATCGGA
>Ga0308008_1000579_pt1 | contig 14426 bp, 3 predicted proteins | sample Neamet125_FD_203140 | JGI IMG/M metagenome (GOLD analysis project Ga0308008, IMG submission 203140) | Marine microbial communities from water near the shore, Antarctic Ocean - #125 | ecosystem: Environmental > Aquatic > Marine > Unclassified | place: Southern Ocean | collected 2014-07-24
AAGTTTATCCCAATCTTTAAATGCATTGTCTTTATTAAAGTTTGCATAGAATTCTATTACTACTACCTCACGGTCATCATCAAATCCAGAAGAGTTTGTTATAGCTGTCTCAAAAGAAGTATCATCTATCCAATTTTGTCCTATAATATTACAAGAAAATAATAAGAATATCATTAAGGAAGCCCGCTTTTTCATAGTTATTTAGTTTTCATTAGCTCATACATCCTTTCTTCTAATTTTTCCATTTTATCTAATATAGCATCCACATCCTTTTGAGTGTCCATGATTGTCTGCCGGATAAGTTCATCTTTTAAATCATACTCAACCCTTTCTATACTAGGTAATGGAAGTACCATTGCCTTTGCTATATCTGCCTGGAGTATGAAATACATACTTGATAATGAAACAGCAAAGCCTACTATCATCCCTATTGTTTTTAAATCCAATGTAACTTTGGTTTGTTCTCCTAATTCTACTGCCATGGTTTATTCTTTATTTAAATGTAATATTTAATCCAAATGTAGTCTGAAAAAATTCACTGTCCCACATTTTACTATATTCTCCTTGTGCAAAAATTCCTAAGTTTCTTGTAACTTTCCAACCAAAGCTAAGACCAGCAGAGTAATCATCCCATTGTTCTGTTTGGGAGTCTACAATTAAACCACCTGTACGCCAATTATTTCTATGTAAATAAGAGAATTTCTCTTCCCCTTTAATGTACTTATGCATTGGAAGTATATAGTTACCATAAGCATGTAACCAAAAATCATTTTTATAATGATAGAAATCAAAACCAATAATAGGAGCAATTTCAACCCATGGGTCTAACATTTCCCATTGCTCACCATTATATCTATTCATTAAATCAGTAAATACATTTTCTCTAAATTCTAAATCTGTATATGCTACAATGTTTCCATCAGCATCTTTCCAAATCCAGTCTTGAGTTTCTTCTCCTGTAGCAGCATCTGTAGAAGTTGTGTAATGATCAGTGTAACCATATAAGAATCCTAAAGTATACCAAGGATTTGATGGAAACTGATCAATTGTGCCATCAGGATTTACAATTTCAGTACTTTCATTTAACCATATCTCTATTGGATTATAACCATAGGCTCTTTCATGACCACGGGCTATAGCTCCTGCAGATATAGAAAACTTTTTACCTATAGGTAACCTAGCTCTAGCTTCAACTGAAAAGAACTCTAGATTAATCTTATCTACCTCTCTACTTTCAATTTTTACTATATGGTATTTGCCTGTATGCTTTAAGAATACGTGATGATTTTGAAAATTTTCACCCCTCCATCTTTCTTTTTCAAAATGTATTTGGTATTCTAAACCTTTAAATGCTGAAGTAGGTGCAGAAAATGCTAATTGATTTTCTGTTCCATCATAATAATTTTTAGGCTTTCTTTCATAATCAAACCTTGCTAACTTTCTAATACCAAATCCAATTCTATAATCAAAAGGATATTTAGGTGTGTTATCTACAACAACAGGTATATCGTATAAATTACCATCTTCACCTGTTCTTACAAAGTATGATCTTTCAGCTGCTTCAATTGAGTTAGATAAATCCCCGGCACCGTATAATGTACCATACTTAAGAAAATCTGTATATAAAGATTTAAAAAACTTTTCCTTACCTAAAGCTTCTGGTGATTGTGCATATGTCTGAAAAGACATAAACATTAATAGCATTAATATTCCAACATTTTTTTTCATGCAAACTTTTAGTTTAAAGTTAAAAAAGTGTTGGTTATATAATAATATACGTTTTTTTTCTTTATTCTAGAGGTTATTTAATATAGAAATCATCCATTTTTAAATAAGCATCCCATTTCTGAATTGTGTATAATACAGGTATCACATCCTTCCAGTTTTTCCATACTTTTACGGTACCTTTATTTTTACCTCTTTTATATACATAATCAGAATCTGAATAGAATTCATCATTGCTTTTATATAGATAAGCTAATGGTGTAAAAAATGACATATACAATGCTTCACCTAATTCACCCATGGTTCTTGTGGATGCAATAGGGGATTTTACCATCTGATATTGTTGTTCTGTCCCAAGTAGTGGTAAGAACATTACAAGTTCTTTTCCAACTCTATCTACTTGATACTTAGTTATGTTCTTAAATCTTTTTACTAGTTCTGTATCATCATCATCTCCTGCTAATAACCCTTGTAATACTTCACTTAGTACAAATACACTTAACATAATACCTACTTCACCCATAGTTCTGTAGAAACCAAATAGTTTATTCTTAGCTCTTTGATCTGCATTACCACCTTCTCCTGTATATCCTTTCTGATCTTTTAAAAATCCTTCAGAATAGTTTCTATAATTTAAATTACCTTTTACTACTTGTTCTTTGACATAACTTACAAATTTCAAAGCAGATACATATCTACCTTCCATCCAACCTAAATTTTGATCAAAATATTCTCTTTGGTATCTTGCTCTAATAGCTGGAGCAACCCATTTATGGAATTGTGCTGCTAAGTTACCTATAGTATTACTCTGCATAACCATTCTATCTTCTTTAGCATAGTTACCATGAATTTGTTTATTTACTTCTCTAATCTTATTTCTTAAATCATACCTAAATTGATCATTTACTTTTGCGCCTGTTGAGACAACAGTATCATAACCTTCTTTTAATTCATTCTTATGAGTAGCGGCATTATAAACAAAAGCATCATAATAAGATAGACTATCTCCAAAGTTCACACTGTTTTTATCAGTATTTTTTATCATGGTATCCATAAGGAGTGCCATACCTACTTTAGTCTGTACATTATATTCTGCTGCATCTTGCATTACATAACCTAATTCTGTAGCACGAGCAAACCAACTTTTATTACCATCAGTAGATGTTCCTTGTTCACGTATATCTGTCATGTCATCCATCATACGAAATGAATCAACAAAAGCTTCATATTTACTGTTAGGTTTAGTTGGATCATAATCATTCTTGCTGGTTCCTGCAAGATTAAATGTTAGTACATCTGCAAGTTCACCGCCCAAGTAACCCGTTCTACTCATTAAATCAGGTAACGCTCTTCTGTTGAATTCTTTTGTTGCCCTATGATATGCTTTCCTAGAATAGAATCTACCACCTATTGATTCAATATTGTTATTTATTCTACCAATTGCATAGTTATTAAAGTTACCAAATGGGTTAAATGCCACATATGATAAAGAAGATAATTGTATCAAACCATCCGCCAGTTTATCAAACATACCCTTACTTACCAGTTCGTTCTCATAATATATCATAGACATAAACCTTTTAGCACGTCTAGCTACATATGATTCTGCCCCATCAACATTCTTTTTACCTACTTTTTTAAATATACCATTAATCCATTTACCTGTATCAATAGAAGTATCAGCAGGCCCATACGTCCTTTTTTCTAAAACCTTAACCATTGCTGTAAGAGTATCTTCTACGGTACCCATAACTTCATAGTTTTCTGCCATAGCGGCAAACTTAATAAGGCTTGTTCCTAAATCTCTACTTAATTCATTTGCAGTTGGAGTATTTCTTAGTTTTTGATACTTACCAAACAACAGTGCTTTTTCAGTTTTATAGTCATCTACATTAATATTACCACTCTTTCTTTTATCATCTAAAGCATCTATCTCAGCTTGTAATGTAGCTAACTCACCTTCTCTTCTTACATCACCTGTAAAAAACACGGGTAACATATTAACCATATTACCAAGCTCATCTGTAGCAACACCTTTTTGTGTTGCTGTATTAGTTGTAAAATCTGAAAAAGACTTAGACATTTTTGCAAACATCTTAGTTATGAGGGCAGGTTTATCTTTAAATTGATCAACAAAATTATTTTGTACTAATGGAATCCTTCCTAACATTTGATTCATAGATCCCGGAGGAAGTTTCTGTAATAAATCATTTTCAAAATTATCAACAAACATTTCATAGAATTCCTTTTGTGCTATACCTAGTGCATCAGTAGGATTCATAATTGAATTATACTTTTCACTCGTCATCACTTTACCTGATCTTGATACTTCTCTTGGTACTCTAAATTTTACTTTAGGGGTCTGAAACTGCTGACCTTTAATTACTTGACCTGTGGCTTCACCATTAATTCTTACTGCTTTAGTATATGGTATACTATCAAAGTATCTTGCTTGATATGCGCCATACTCTCTATCTGATACACCAGGTTTTATAAACCAATTACCAAAACTTTTTTTAGATCCAGGTTCAAAATACTCATGTCTATTTCTAGCAGCTTTAAATTCTGGAGTATATTTATGATATTCACCATCAACCAACTCTCCATCATCATTTTTCATTTCAGCATTAAAAAATTGAGAGAAGGCTCTTTTTTTATCTGCCAAATCAATATTATAATCTATTTCTTCTTGTGTATGATCTTCTAAGTTTATAATTTCTTTATAATATAAGGGCTTACCGTCCTTATCCATAGTTTCTTGTCTAAGTTTCTGTTGCATTTCTTGATAAACAGAACCAAAAGGTTTTACATATCTACCTGAGAATGTACCATCTTTTGCAAACTCCAACATAAACTCATATATCTTTTCCTTGTCCTTGTTGCCAGATAGTTTTAATAATGCCTGTGCTTTCTTTTGTATTATCTCTGTACGTTGACCAATAACATCCAACAGTTCTTGCTTCTTTGCTTTATATATTTTGGCCATAACGGCAAGTATAACATCTGGAGAAGTATCCATATCTCTTGTCTGATATTCTACTGAATTTATATCTTTTGCATAGCTCATTAATTCAGTTAAATCCTCTTCTGTAAAGACACTGTTTTCTGCACCAAATTCATTAGATGATCTAGTTCTAATAACTTCTTTTACAAAACCAATAATTGCTTGATTAATTATTCCTTCTACATTGGAACTACCCCCTGTTAGTTTATTTAGTTCTCCTTGTAAATTTGCCATCAACCTTACCTGAGTTGAATTAATTTCACTGGTATCTTTAAGAGTGTAAAGACCTTCAAAGGTTTTTATAAACCTATCAAAATTTAACACATATGTTATATATTCCGGTTTACCTATATTTTTAGGGTCTTGAACATACTCACTAAAAGCTTTAATCTGCCTAAGCGCATCTTGTAATAAAGCTGAATATGCTGCAGATTGAGATTCTTTACTTTCATTTAATACCATACCAAGATATGAAACAACATCAACAATTTGATTTTGTTCTTTTTTCTTATCACCCTGCATAAAAATACCGTTCTTAGTTTGCTCTAATGCTCTTTGTTTGCTTACTAGAGCCATTTGATATTTTGTCAATGCTGCAGTAATAGTAGCATATTCAGTAAACTCTTCAGCTACTGCATTATCTTGTTCATTCGGTATATCTATTGGTTGTTCAGAACCAATAAATGCTGCACCATCAGTATTTTTAGTTACATCTCTAAGTGCTTTAGCTTTCTGATTATCTTTTACTAAAGGTATTAATGCATCAACTTTTTCTAGATTTTGACTTGGATCATGATTAATCCACGCATCTTTAGTAATATTACCATTATAAGTTTGATTTCCAATAGAACCTTCTATACCAGATAAATAATGTAATGTAGAAGCTGCAAAAACTTCATCGCTTACTTCATAGCCCATATTTTCCAACATCCTTCTATATAAAGATACTTGGAGATTATGTTGACCTCTAGTTGATAATTCTGTTAACCCAGTCTTCTGTCTTAATAAACTATCTTCACTAAGCGCCCAATCAACATCATATAAATCCACAGTCTTTTTTAAACCTGTAATTTTATCTACAACATTTCTTTTTTGCGTTAAAGAATTTTTAGTTGTTTTTAAATCTAATATGCTTATTCTACCTTGAGGATCTATTAATACAACATCTGCTGTACCAGCCATTTTTGATCCCTCATCAAATAAAACTACTTGTGACAAAATCACATTTCCTCTTATTCTTAATGTATCCATTACGGATTCTAAATCTGAATAAACTTCTACAGCTTTAGCTTCATCTAATTTTAATAGTTCAGAAAATACAGTCTCTGGTTTTTCACCTATTATTACTGCATCTAGCAATGCATCAACATCATTACCTACATCTAAATTAAGTTGACGATCTAGCTCATTTTTAAATGATCCTTTTATTGCTGTTGTAGCTGAAGTATATACTGTATCTGTTGTGCTGTTTATATAGACATGATCTGCCTTGTTCATAGTCACAATAGAGTTTTCTAGACCTTCTAAAAGATCTAACCTTTCAGGGTTAATACCAACAGAAAAAGAATCAACAGATTTGTTTAAATTTTGAGCTTGATGTGCTAATCTTCTTAGAACTATTTTCTGTGTTTCAGTTTTAGATTGTGATATAGCAAGATCAAATTGTTTTTGTATTTTTGGTGTTAGGTTAAACCTAACTTTCCCATCCACCCTACTCTCTAATTTAAATTGTATTCCTTCAGTATTTAAAAGTTTGGCAATATCACTAAAATTGGAATTAGCATTTATAGCTGTTACCTTTAATGTTCTACCAGTAAGATATTCATTAAGGTTGTTTATTACTTTCATAAACCACTCTAATGCTTCTTTAACTTTAGTTAAGAAACCTTGAGTAGGTGTATTTTCATACTCCTGATTAAAATGTCTTGCTAAAGCTTGTGTTACAATTTCTAAATCTCTTTCTACATCACTAAAACTTCTTGCACTATTATAAGCTTCCTCAATAGACTGAACCATTTCAGGAAAATTAGTTGTTGCTTCATCTAATAAACCATTAAATAAATCTTCATTGTCTTTCTTAATTGCATCTATAAAAGGATGTAGTATTTCTTCTATAGCTATTTCATCTGTTACACGTCCTTGAATTAAATAAGCAACTCCATCTACATAAAATGAATTTACTTCTTTAAAGTTGGTTTTGTTTTTCTTCCACTGTGGTAAACTATTAAACATTTCTTCAGCAGCTGATACTGATAACATTTTTACATTTACTTGAGGAAATAATTTTTTAAGATGCATAACAACATTCCTAGCTCTATTAGTGTCCCAAGATCTAGAAGACTCTAACATATCTTTATCAGTAAACAAATTATCATTTACTGTTATTTTATATGAATTCTTTGTTCTTATAGCAGTAATTCTATCCTGTGATATATTGTTAATTTCTAAATATCTTTGAAGTCTTTTGTAATTTGATTTTAAAACAAGTTGGCTAAACTCCTTAGTATTTGGATCAGAACTATTTATATAGAATTCATTTAAGTAATTATGACCTATTTTTTCTCTACGTAAATTAATCAATAAGCTTTCACCAAAACTTTTTTTCTTGAGTGATAAAGCAACTTTTTGATTTGCTAGCATTTCATTAGCTTCAACAACTGTAGGAAAAGTATCAACATTATTCAGATCTTGAAAAGTATTTATTATATTATTTGTAGCAATCTCTGAAGTATACACTTCTTGAAGTGCTTTATATTCTGCAGTATTTTTATTGGGACATCTTGCCATAGCTTATAAATTACATTTTTTAATTTGATCTATAAAGTTTTCTTGTTTTTCTTGTTCAGTTGTACCAGTTTTAGTACTGTTTTGATACTCCTTAATTAAGTCTTCCAAATCTACAATATTATTATTTTCTCTCAAAGTTTTTGATGCTTCAATGTCATTTGCTATTGAACCTTCCCAAAAATTATTAATTAGTGGATATTCAACATTTATTTCTGCAAATAAATCTAAACTTAACTGTTGTTCTTCCACGCTCATTACAGGCATTGCATCATCTACATTCTCAATAGTCTCTGCTTCCATAGAATCTTCACTATATGATTCTGAATTAGCGCTCATCTGTTCAAGTAATTTTACTGTATCTGATATATTAGTAACAGGTGCATCAGGATCTATTTGTATATCTACAGAATCATTAGTTATAATTTTAGTTGCATTCTCAGATCTTAAAGCATCTTCTTGAATTTGCGTAGAGTCAGATTTAACCTCACTAGTTTGTTGTACTGGTGCATCAAATGCATCACTAGGAGATGTATTAAATCTTGAAGTATCATTTCTACTTGGCTGTTCATTTTTTACATATGCTCTTACGGCTTTATAAGGAGGTCTTTGGAATCCGCCTTCTTCACCATTAAACATGAATCCAATGGCTGTTTGTTGATTAGAACCAAATGTTTCAAATAATTCATATACAACGCTAACTTGATCTTCAGTTGCTTTTCTAAATGTGAATAGTTCTTTAAAGCCCATATCATTTATAAATAGTAACCTATGATAATCTTTTAGATGGTACATGCTTTTACTTTTATCTATAGTCAATGTACCCTCTTGTCTATCCCAAGAAACTTCGTTTGGGGTAGAAGTATTAGCCTGGACATCAATTGTAAATGTACTAAGTTTAGATCCAGTAACATTTGATTCCAAATAACCTTTAGTAAATTCAGTTGATAATTCTGATAAGCTAAGACCATAAACAGATTCAAAACTAACTTCATTTTTAAAAGCAAGCTCAACTGAATTTATTTGATCTAAATATTCACTTAATATATAGGGGCTAACTGAATCTGTTAAACTTTGATATTTAACCTGCAGTCCATCTTTAACCATCATATAATTAACAATAGATGATGCATCTATTTTAGTATCTATATTATCAAACAGTTTAGAAAAATCATTTTGTATATCTACTTTTTGAGATGGTGTAAGTCTTCTAAAGGTATTTGCATTTGCTAAAGACAAACCTGTATTATTTCCTATATCATTCCAGTTTTGAGAAATTATAAAATCATTTAAAAATAAATTATTTTTGCCAACTTCTGTTTGACGTAATCTATTAATCACATCAACTATAGATTGTTCATCACTAGGATATAAAATATTATTACCTAACGTACTTAGTTTTTGACTCTGTGTATCAAAGTTTTTCTGGTATGCTTTTATAGTCAAGTATGATAAAACATCTGTAGCAATATCTGATTTAACTTCTTGAGTCATTATTCGTGGATCACTAGACATTTGTTCTAACACTTTAGATACAAACTCTTTTTGAAATGTATCATTTGCAGTTAAAAATATACTTGGTAATAATTCTTCTTTAATTTGTTTAAATATTTGCATGTAACCTAGTTGCCATGAATTACTGTTATAGACTTTACTCATATCTATAAGAGCAGTAGGACCAAATAGTTCAGCCATACTTTCTGCTTTACTATTTACATCTGCTATACTTTGTCCTAATCCTTTAGTCAAACTAGTTACAGATCCCATCTTTGAGGTAAACTCATGAATCTTTGTTGCTTTAATATATTGTGCTAATATAGATTTTTGTTCAGCTTTGGTAACATCAGAATTTATACTTGCTAGTAATAATTCATCGGTTACTTTTACAGGACTTAACTTTTCATTCTTACCTATTTCACCATAAGCACTTTCTAATCTTGATAAAAATCCAGCTTCAAACTTATCTTTTTTATTTAATGTTTCAGCATATAACTTCTGAATCATTGGATTATTAATCATTAAGATAGATGTCTTAATTGGTATACCTAATGCAGTCATATTTGCAACTACACCTAAAGCATGCTTGTTTAATCCTAGTTTAGCAACTAAACGATCTTTTGCATTATCTGTTGCCATAGTAATTAATGCAGACAGAGTATCTTGTGCTCTTTGACCTGTTGAATCAACTGTAACTCCAAAGTTATCATATGTTTTACCGTCAATTTTAATTCCTTTACCGTCATATAGCTTAGCTTTATATTCAGTAAGTAAACTTAAGTATAGGTTAGGTAATACAATAGAACCAATTGCCGCACTTTTGTTTGCAGTAAATGCTTTAATCTTTCCTGCTAATGTATCTACATCTGTGTCAGTTTCATTTGCTCTATTTGCAAAAGTAGGAGATTCTATTACTAATAATTTAAGTAAGTTATCTAAAACTTCTGTGTTTGCAGGTGAATAAGAAATAGGATTTTCGCCTTCAGTAACAGCCTTATTACTTACTAAAGCATATCTATAATCTAATATAGAATTATTCATAGGGGCATTATATGGTTCACCATACTTTGCTTTATATATACCATACTCTTCTTTAGTAATAGGCAACCCAAGTACTTGTAATGCTTTTAAACCTGCCTCTTTTAATCCAGCATCTGTAACTATATTTTGTTCTGCTATGAATTGATAGAAAGCTTTTTCTTCAGCTATTGTAGGAGTATTACTAATTGCAGAAGCAGCTAAATTTTCTTCATAAAGACCATATGCTTCTGAATATATTGTACCTCTTGTATTTACTTTATCTGAAACATATCTTAAATATTCTGTATATTGTCCAGTTAATAATTTTTTCTTACCATATTCTTTAAATTCATTATTTTGTACATAGAACTCTTTAAACTGTGCAAGTACTTTATCAATATCAAAATCTGCTCCTGATATTTCAACTAACTCTCTTGCAAACATTGCACTAGACCCATAATACACCGGCATGAAATCAACCATCTGAATACCCATAGCTGAATGATTATCCTGAGATGGTATACGTACAGCAAATAACTTTGCTCTAACTTCAGGTATAGCCTTATTAGGATCATTCTCTATTAAATCCATTACAGATTTAAAATGAGATGGTGCCATCATTTCTATATGTCTTTGTCCTGTAGGTTTACCTTTAGAATCATAACCCATTACTCCAGATCTTAATCTGTCTAATACAACTACACCTTCTTTAGGTATATTTTCATTTGTTAAACCAACAATCTCTTTTATTTCAGGTTTTTTAGATAGAGCTTGCCAAGTCTTATCTCTTATAATTTCTGATCTAACAGGTACACCATTTTCTATTTCAAATATTCTTCTATATACCTGATTACCATAATCAGAAACTAAAGTAAGTGAAAGTGAAGGTATGCGTTCTGCTAATACACCTTTGCTAAAATAACTAAGAAATAATTGTTGGAATTTAGTATTAGTTACAGGATTATTAAGATTATATTTTTGAGAGCCATCTTCCATTGAAAAGAACTCAAGTAAATTACTAGTTGATTGAGATGATTTTAAACCTGCTGTTGCATAATTTAAATATGCAGCAAGCTTTGGCGTTATAGTACCTGATTTTCTTGATATTTTAAACTCATCCATTGCAGAATCAAAAGAAAAAATTAAATTTCTTTTATTCTTATATGAAAGCATTACTCTAGCTTTCAATGCATCATTATAAGCATTTCTAATTTCACCAACAGTCATATCTAAACCCTCTACACGTTGATCATCCGTTTGTTCAGATGTAATAAGTTCTTTAATTTGTGTAGGATCTATCCCTTCTATTTTATTTGATGGGTTTAATACTTGTAGACCCATATATCTAGCATCTAAAGTAGTATGATTTGCCAACTCACCAATATTAGATGTAAATGGATTATCAGTATCTAACTCAGATAAGCTCATAACTCTTTGCTTCTTCATCTTTACGGCAGATAATGGAGCAGCAATACTTATTGTTTGTTTAGTACTTTCTATTTGTTCTAATTTAACTCTAAGATTGTGAAGTTTAGTTCTCAAAGGATTAGCTTCCCAAAGACCTGTATTTTCATTTAGTATAGATGTATACTCTTTTGTTAATACAAATGCAGACATCTTTAAAAATGTTTGCCCATCACCATATACTAATTTTTTAGAGTTCATCATTGATTGCATTGCAACTAAACCTGAAGGCTTATCTTTAGAACCAAAGACCTGATCTGATGATATTGATTCTCCTGCCTCAACTTGATCTATAAGTTTAGATAAGTCAGGGCTAAGTTTACCAAAACCAAAAAACATATATCTAAATGCTTTAGATGTAATGTACATTTGAGCATCAGCTTCCATGATTCCATCACTAACAGGCTCTTCTAAAGTAACTAAACTAATATCCTCAACATTATGTTTAACACCTTGTTCTGGTGCAGCAATTGCACTGTATGCACTATATGATGCAGCATTCTGCATCTTAGCTCTTTTAATTTTATCTACCGCACTTGTTAAACTAATAGCTTGGTCACCTAAAATTATTTCATTAATAGCTCCGGTATTAACATAGTCATTAAAAAATACTTGCTTTAAGTTATGTGTTGTATCAGAGTTAAGATTTAATGCAGCTTGGGAATTATCTAAAGACACACCTGAACTATCCGTAGAATCTACTAAACCTTCTGTGATCTTTTTAGATATCTCACTTGTTATATTTAATTCAACTATCAAAGTTTGAAATTCTTCAAACTGTTGGTTAAGTTTTATACCTACTTCTTTTTTAAGCTGGGCTATTGAACTACCTGATAATTTTAAAGCCTGCTCAAGAGTAGTTACATCACCTACTTTACTTTCTTTAGCTATTTCTTTTAAGTTAATAGTTAATTCAGCAGGTATTAATAAGCCTGTATTAAAAAATTCAAATGCTCTAGGAGCCTCACCTTTTAATCCTACTGTATTATATCCTATAACACCTGCTTCAGTAGCAGTTTCTACATTATACTCTCTTGTTATTCTATTGTATTCATTTTTTATTTTGTTAATGAATACAGTTAGCAGTTCATCAGTTAATTCACTTTTCTCATTTACTGCTTTGATAATAGGTAATGGGGTCGTATCACCTGTATTAGATGCTTCCATTACTCTTATTAAAGAAGGAGCCATTGCAGTATAGATTTTATTTCCATTATTATCAATACTTTCTACTGTTGCAACTTTATTATTTTTTATATTAAACAAAGTTGTATAATTGTTAATTAAGTGAAGTGCAAACTCTTGAGGCGTAAAATCACCATAAGTTGATGTGTCTATAAAATTTGACGCTTGCTCAGAATCATCAACCTCAGATAGATCTGCACTTACCTTACTTCCTGCAACTCTCATAACCTTCAACATGTTTTTAGCAGACATTGCTATAAAAGCTGAATTATTTAAAAGATAATTTGTTGTTAAATATGGATCAGAACTTTTTAATGCTTCTAATTCACCTGTATTATTTAAAGATTGAATTTTCTTTAAATGATATGTAGGTAGTTGGTGTGCATATACAAGATCTCCATTTGGATTTTTAAATACTGTAGCACCTATAGTTTCATCAAATGGTGCATTACTTTGACTCAAGGTATTTAATCTACTTGACATTCCATAAACAGGATTAAATATATCAACGTCTAAGGCAAGCTGAGCACTTAATTCTTTTAGCGCTACTAATGTTAAAGCCGTTTGTTCAGAATATAACTTCTTTAATGCACTTTGTTTTAGAGTATTAGCAGGCCTGTTCTGAAGTATACTAAACTGTAAAAACATTGGGCTTAATTTAATTCCTGTAAAATCAAAAAGTGATTTAGAAAATTTTAAAGCTTCATCTGCTAATCTAACATCAGTAAGTTTACCTTTTTTATCACCTGATAAGAATGTTTGAAAAGTTTGTATAGATTCAATAACATCTTCTTTTCTTTTCTTATTACCAGCTAGCTGTTTTCTTTTATATATATATGCTTGATTCCATCTGTCTAATTGTGAGTTAATGTCATCTCTTTCTGATGCAGAATATATAAGAAGATTACCTTTTGCATCTCTTTGATTAAATAAATAATCAACTCTAAAGTTTTCAAAACCTTTAATAAATGCTTGTAAAAGTATTGGATCATTTAATTCTATATTAAATGACTCATCTTGCATTAGCTGATCTACTGTGATACCTATATCTGATAAAGCTCTGCTTACTACAGCACCAGCTTGTGCATTTTCCTGACCAAAGAAATACATACTTTGTAAAATAAGTCTAGGGTTTTCAATATTTTTAACGGCTTTTAATAAACCATTATATGCACTTACAAAATCAACAGGTACAATTAAGTTTTCTGCAACCCCATCCTTCATTGTAAGAACCGTGTTACCAAAATAATCTTGTTCATTAACAGATGTAGTTGCAATATATTTCCTCAACTTAGCTGATAATGATTTAAAGCCACCTATTAAGGATGCATCTAAATCATATTGTGAAGTAGTTCTAAGACCTGTTTCATCTTCAAAATAATCTGCATTATATGTTTCTGTTTCTACTTGATCAGTAATAACATTTAAAAAACTAAACACTTGCTCTTTTATACTATCCTTATGCATTTTAAATGCATCATTTATATTATTTAGTTGTATTTTTTGAAGATCACTTTTACTTTCATTAAGAGGGTTACGTGGATTATACAATGCTTGATAATCATTTATTAATGTATCTAAAATAGCTTTAGGATTGTATGCCTCTTCCATTTTTGATGTTCTATCAATATACATTGCGGCAATACCATTGACTAAAGGATTAGCAATATCACTATCTAGATATAAAAACCCTGATAATTTTTTACCATTGACAATTTTCTCTTCAACTTTATAAGGCACTAATGCG
>Ga0308008_1000580_pt1 | contig 14426 bp, 8 predicted proteins | sample Neamet125_FD_203140 | JGI IMG/M metagenome (GOLD analysis project Ga0308008, IMG submission 203140) | Marine microbial communities from water near the shore, Antarctic Ocean - #125 | ecosystem: Environmental > Aquatic > Marine > Unclassified | place: Southern Ocean | collected 2014-07-24
CTCTTGGCGCGGCGAACCCCTCGCCTCGGGATCCGATGTCTGGAAGTATTGGGCCGAACGCGGAGCCGGAAATCTCTCCTGCGACGACTGGCAGGATTTCGAAGATCACATCACGCCCGGCCCCGGACACTGCATGACGATGGGAACGGCCTCCACCATGACCTCCATCACCGAGACCCTCGGCCTGACCCTTCCCGGAGCTTCTTCCATTCCCGCCGTCCACGCCGCGCACTCACGCATGGCCGCCGCGTGTGGACTCCGCATCGTCGACATGGTTTGGGAGGATCTCAAACCCTCCCGTTACCTCACCCGCGAATCCTTCGAAAACGCCATCACCGCCGACATGGCGATCGGTGGCTCGACCAACGCCATCATCCACATCACCGCCATGGCCAAACGTGCAGGTGTCGACCTGCCACTCGAACTCTTCGACGAAATCTCCAGAAAGACCCCGGTCCTCGCCAACCTCCGACCATCCGGCGAATTCGTCATGGCCGACTTCTTCGATGCCGGTGGCCTCCCCGCTCTCCTCAACCGCGTCCGCCACCTTCTCAACCTCGACGCCCCCACTGTCTTTGGAAAGACCCTCGGCGAATGCCTCGACGGATCGGAAGTCTACAACGATGACGTCATCCGCCCTCTCGACAATCCGATCGCAAAGCAAGGAGGAACCGCCATCCTCCGCGGAAACCTCGCGCCCGACAGCGCCGTCATTAAAACCTCGGCAGCCACTCCCGAATTTCTACAACACAAAGGCCCCGCCATCGTCTTCAAAGACTACCCCGATGTCCAAAAACGCATCCACGATCCGGCCCTCGGCATTACCGAGAATCACGTTCTCGTCATGCAAAATGCCGGGCCGATCGGTGCCCCCGGCATCCCTGAATCCGGCATGCTTCCCATTCCGAAATACCTCCTCGAAAAAGGAGTCCGCGACATCCTCCGCATCTCCGATGCCCGCATGTCTGGAACCTCCTACGGAACCTGTGTCCTTCACGTCTCACCCGAAGCCTCCGTCGGCGGGCCACTCGCCCTCGTGCAAGATGGTGACCTCATCGAACTCGATGTCGCCAACCGCGCCATCACTCTTCACGTCAGCGAAGAAGAACTCGCCACCCGACGCGCCGCCTGGACCCCGCCCGAAAAACGCTACTCCCGTGGATACGGCAAGCTCTTCGAAGACGAAGTCACCCAAGCTCACGAAGGCTGCGACTTCCGCTTCCTCCACTGCGACGGTTCCAAAACCCCCGATCCCGGGATTCACTAAACAGATTTCACCACCATGCAAACTTCACCAGTCACACCCGAGCAACTCAACGCCTCTGTCATCGCGGTGCCTCCCTTGGCCCGCGATTCTGAGCTAAAACTCAACCGCGAAGAGAACGCCAAAGTCATCCGCCACATCGAGGCCGGTGGTGTCTCCACCCTCCTCTATGGCGGTAACGCAAACTTCTATCACATCGCTCCCAGCGAATACGCCGAAGCTCTCGATATCATCGCGACCGAGAGTGCTGAAAACACCCTTGTCGTTCCATCCGTCGGCCCCGCTTACGGCACCATGATGGATCAAACAGCAGTCCTCAAAGACTTCGACTTCCCCACCGTAATGGTCCTCCCCATGCAAGGCCTCATCACCGACGCGGGCGTCGCCACCGGCTTCCGAAAATTCGTCGAAGCCCTCGGAAAACCCGCCGTCCTTTATATCAAGTTCGAAGGCTACCTCGAGCCCGAAACCGTCGCCACCCTCGTCAACGACGGATTCGTCTCCTGGATCAAATACGCCATCGTCCGCGACGACCCCGCGCAGGACGATTACCTCTCCCGCCTCATCAAACTCGTCGATCCCCGCCTCATCGTCAGCGGCATCGGAGAACAGCCCGCCATCGCCCACCTCACCAAATTCCAAATCAACGGCTTCACCTCAGGCTGCGTGTGCGTCCGCCCCGACCTCTCCCAATCCATGCTGGGTGCCATCAACGAAGGCCATCTCCACCTCGCTGAAAACATCCGCAGCCTCTTCCAACCTCTCGAAGACCTCCGCAACGAAATCAATCCGATCCGCGTCCTGCATCAAGCCGTCTCCCTCTCCGGGATCGCCAACACCGGGCCCATCCTCCCCCTCCTCAGCCCGCTCGGAACCGCCGAAGCCCAGCGCGTCCAGCAAGCCGCTCAAACTCTCCTCTCCCAGTCTCATCCAGCCTAAATCGCTAAAAGGCGCACCTTCATGAACCAAGGGAAGAAAGAAACGAACCCCTGATAAAATATCATCATCATGCCTTCAGGGTGGGGAGAGTGAGGCGAGCCAATGCCACGTAACCTATTTTAGGTCGCATAAAGAATCCGGTCAAACCGGAGAAGCATTTCGACCAGGTCCGGCATTGGGGGTCGATGTGGTTGAGTCGCTACGAGCGGATTTCTAACCGGCTCACTTTTGAAAAGCCCTGAGGTTTCTTTGTTCGAACCCTTCTCACTGCGCAATGGAGCTTTCCCCTAACACGGTTTTACGTTCCGCTCCGTTCCCCCTTAGGTTTGCCGTCAGCCGCAAATGACGGCAGACTGCGGGATGCCCTATTTGATCCGATCGCTCGTGTTCTCCTGCTCCCTTTTTTTGTACTGCTCATTTTCCTGCGGGCAGAACAAGCCGCCGGTCGAGTATCCGGAGCCGACCGCGTCGTACTTGAAACGGATCCAACAGGGCGACCAGTCGTTCGGTTTCAACGGCTCGAAGGAAGTCGTCGCCTGGCAAAAAAATGCCCGCGCTGCCTTGGTCGAGCTGCTGGGGCTCGGGAGGATGGCGGCGCAACTTGGCGATTTCGATTCCACCGTCATCTTGGGTGAAACAGAGGAGGTCGATGGGAAAATTACTCGCACGCTCGGTTCGATCGAGGTCGAACCCGGAATCAGGATCCCATTCTACCTGCTCGTCCCGAAAAGTGGTAAGGCGGGCGAGCGTTTCCCCCTCTTGATCTGCCCGCACGGTCATGACGTGCTTGGGCATCATTCTTACGCGGGGGCATTTAGGAACGACGCGCACCGCAAAAAGATTCTCGAGCGCGGCGGCAACATTGCCGAGCAGGCAGCGCGGCGTGGGTTCATCGCCATCGCACCGGCGACGCGCGGGCTGGCGAAGGAACTGACGGTCCCGGACCTGAACGGCCGCCACGGTAATCGCGCTTGTCGCGCGCAGTTGATGCATTGTCTGATCGGCGGGCGGACGCCGATTGGCGAGCGTGTGTGGGACATGCAGCGGCTGCTCGACTGGGCTGAGAAACACCCGCAAGTGGACAAGGATCGGATCGTGATGACTGGCAACTCCGGCGGTGGCGTGACGACGGCGTACACCGCGGCGATCGACCTGCGCATCCGCGTGGCGATCCCGAGTTGCTCGTTCACCTCGGCGACGAGCGAGGGTGGTTACATCTTCCACTGTGACTGCTGCCTGGTCCCGGGATTGAGGAACTGGGGTGACTGGGCGGAGATCGGCGGGCTGGTGGCGCCGCGGCGTCTACTGATTGTCCACGGGGTGAAGGATGGTCTGCACCGGGCTGCGGATGTTGAAAAGAACGCAGCGGCGGTGGCAGAGATCTACAGGGCCGCTGGTGTTGCACATCAGGTCTCCCTGCAGTGGGGGAAGGGCGGGCACCGCTTCTATCCGGAGCTGATGTGGCCGTTCATCGATGCGGCCTTGAAGTAGCATTCGTGTCCGGCGACCAGCTCCACCGTCGAGGGATACCCCAAGTCTCCGCTCACTCCATCTCCCGAGATCATGATCGGCTCCGACCAGGTCGTCCCCCCATCTTCGCTCAGACGAGCTTGATTCCCAAAGGGCTTGCGGCGGTAGCCGTAGCTCATGAGGAGACGGCCGTCCCGGAGACGCAACACCCCCCTTTGCTCCGGTCCAAAGACGGCTTCAAAGCCCTCCCGCCAAAAGCAAATTCCTAGCAGTAGTAAGATTAAAGTAATTGGTTATACCTCAGGAGGTCCTCATCATTGGTATTCTAATGGTGAAAAATGGCTTAACGGTATTGCAGGAGATCCTGAAAATAAAAGTGATTTCAGTTCACCAGAAAACATGGAATATTTTATGAAACATCATCGCTTATTTTTTGAAGAAATAAAAGCAACCCCCTTTGCTCCGGTCCAAAGACAGCTTCAAAGCCCTCCCGCCAAAAGAAAATTCCTAGCAGTAGTCAGTTTCTGTCCTCAGCAATGCCCAAGCCACAACCGTCACCTTGCACATCTACTTGGACTGCGATCGGTCGTCTTCCAGGGTACAGCCACTTCATAAGTGGTCTGCTCATCATTCTATTTGTCGTGCCGTTTGTGCGGGCCGACAGTGTCGTTACCTTCAATGAGATTCAATACCATCCGGCCAATGAGGAAGAGGCGGAATGGATCGAGTTGACGAATCAGATGGCGGTCAACGTTGATGTGTCCGAATGGAAAATTCGTGGCGGAGTTGATTTCGACTTTCCTGAGGGGACAGTGATTGAGGCTGGTGGGTTTCTGGTGATCGCTTCAGATCCCGCCGCAGTTGCTGAAGCTGCTGGATTGGAGAACGTGTTAGGTCCATGGAGTGGCCGCCTTTCGAACGCCGGTGAACAACTGCGACTGCTCAACAACTCCGGGCGACTGATGGGCGAGATTCGCTTCGAGGATCGGGGCGACTGGCCAATTGGTGCGGATGGTTCCGGTGCCTCCCTCACCAAGAGTGATCCCGATACGGCGTCGCCGATTGCCTCGAATTGGGTTGCGAGTCGCGAGATCGGTGGGACGCCCGGAGCACGCAATTTTTTTCGTGCGACGGATCCGGTGGTTCTCACTGACGTTGCGCTTCTCGATTGGGGAGCGAATTGGCGCTACAATGAATCGGACGATCTTGCATCGGGCTGGGCCGATGCCGATCATCCTGTCAGTGGAAACTGGAAGGCCGGCCCAGGGCCGCTTGGATTTGACACCAGCGCGCTGCCAGTTCCGATCGCAACGGAGGTCACGCGACCGGCCAACAATGACCCCAAAGTGGTCACGCGCTACTTTGAACGGGAATTCGAGCTAGCGCCCGATCAATTCGAAGGTCTCGCTACATTTGAGCTGATGCATCTCATCGATGATGGTGCTGTTTTTTACATCAACGGAGTAGAAGTTTATCGCTATGAGATGCCTGCTGGTGAGGTCGGTTCAGAAACGCTTGCAACTTCAGGTGGTGATGCCGAAATCGTGGGCCCCATCGGTTTGCCGGTTGCAGGTGCCATTGCCGGATCCAACAGGATCTCGGTTGAGGTTCACCAGAACACGGCTGGTAGTTCAGATATTGCCTTTGGATTAACGCTGGGCGCAAAGGTTCGACCCCCTGTTCCGGCAGCCGAATCCGTGCGTTTGATCTTCAGTGAAATGGAGTCGCTGGATACTTTCAAGATCGAGCTAGCCAACATCGGCTCAGGATCGGCTGATCTCACGGGCGTCTCTATTGGATCGCCGGACCTCACGTTTCAGGTTCCCCCACAAATGCTGCAGCAGGGCGAATTCGTCGTTTTTGATCAGGCGGTGTTAGGGATCTTACCCGAGTTTGAGGATTTGCTTCTGCTCCTCGGAGAAAATGGAACGGTGTTGCACGATGCGCAGCGCGCCCCCAATGGGCTACGGGGCGCATCTTCAGATTATCCTGGCAAGTGGCTTCTTCCGTCAGAGGCTACATTTGGTGCTCAAAACAGTTTCTCGTTTCAGGAGGACGTTGTGATCAACGAAATCATGTACCATTTTCGCGAGGATCCTGGGACACCACCAATGGAACCAGAGCTACGCGAAACCACGGTAATTCCGATCGATGCAAACTGGCGCTACAATGAGACCGGAACTAATTTGGGTGAGAACTGGGCGCAATCTGTGCATGTAGTCGATGCCGTGAATTGGAAGCAGGGTGCGGCATTGTTAGGGGCGGAGACAAATCCTGCAACTTTGCCGGAACCTCTGCGCACGGTGTTCGCAAATCCGTTGACAAACTCCATCATCACCTACTACGCAGAAACGGACTTCGAGTTAACTCAAGACCAGCTCAGCTCGATTTCCGGCCTGCAGCTGATGCACATCATCGACGATGGAGCAATCTTCTATCTCAATGGCACTGAAGTGCTGCGTTTCAATCTCGATGCCGGAGCGGTTTCTGCATCCACGCCAGCCAACGCGAGCGTTGGAAATGCCGAATTTTCCGATTTTATGGCATTGCCTGAAGAAGCGTTGGTTCCAGGACTCAATCGTCTGTCGGTTGAGATTCATCAACGTTCGGCAACCAGCAGTGACGTCATTTTTGGTGCTGAGTTGATGATCAGCGAGATGGTTGGAGAGGGCTCCCTTGGAACGGCCATTGTTGAACGGGATGAAGAATGGCTCGAGTTGTTCAATAAAGGCGACGATACGGTAGATGTGTCGGGCTGGACACTGGAAGGTGGGATACGCTACGACTTGCCTCAAGGAACATCGATTGCTCCCGGTGGCTACCTGGTGATCGCAAGAGATTCACAATCTCTGCGAAACAAGTACCCTGAAAGATCAACAACCATCATCGGGGATTTCAACGGACGTCTGAACAATACGCGTGACACGATTCGCCTGCGAGACGCAATCGGTAACCCGGCAGACGAGGTCACCTACTTTGAAGGGGGCCGCTGGTCGAAACTCGCCGATGGGAATGGATCGAGCCTCGAACTTAGGGACTCGGCGGCGGACAATAGTCGACCGGAAGCGTGGGCTGCCAGCGATGAATCGACAAAGATGCCTTGGCAAACCGTGCGCTATCGTATGGATGGAAATCAGCGCTACGGACTGACAATCTTTCGAGAGTTTCGCATCGGCATGCTGCGCGCCGGAGAGGTGCTGCTCGATGATGTGAGTGTCGTGCGTGATCCGGATGGTGTGGCCGAAGAGCTGATTCAGAACGGATCTTTTGATGGTGTGGCCGGGGACGATACATGGAGAATTCTTGGGAATCATCGGCATAGTGAAGTCGTGCCTGACCCAGGAAACGGCGGCAATCAAGTGCTTCACCTGATCGCAACCGGTTCGACGGACACGCGCCACAATCACCTCGAAACCACTTTTGTGGATAATACCGCACTGAACGCATCCCAGACCTACGAGGTTTCCTATCGGGCGCGCTGGCTGGCCGGAGCGAATCAACTCAACACCCGTGGTTACTACCAGAGAATTGCCCGCACGACGGCACTCGATCGCTCGGAACAGAGCGGAACTCCAGGTGCAAGGAACTCGCAAGCGGTAGAAAATATCGGCCCGACATTTGCCAGCCTTCGACACGATCCCGTGATTCCCGGAGAGAACCAACCGGTGACCATCCATGCCGATGTCAGCGACCCGGATGGGCTTGGCGATGTTGTGCTGCGTGCTCGCGTGGACGGTGAAGACACCGCTGCGACGTATTCTTTTGTCATCGGTGCAGACGGTCACGGGCAAGGAAGTGTGCCCGGTCAGTCCGAGGGAACCGTAGTCCAGTTCTGGATCGAGGCTGATGATGCACTTGGCGCGACATCGACGTTTCCATTGAACGGCCCGGATGCGCGAGCTCTTTTCCAGGTAGAAGATGGCAGAGGCAATGACCTCCCCGCGCAGGAGTTGCGGGTGATCATGCTCGATGCTGACAGCGATTTTATGCACAGCCGGTTTAATTTGATGAGCAACGAACAGCTCGGCGGGACAGCGATCTACAATGGAGCTGAAGTCTTCTACGACGCGGGCGTGCGGCTGCGCGGTAGCGGTGCCGGGCGTGCTCGTGATGGCAACGATTTTCGCGGTTTCCGGGTTTCCTTTCCAGCGGATCATTTGTTTCGTGGTGTCCATGGCAGCGTCGGACTAGACCGATCCGGGCGCGCGCCTGCTTCAAAGCGACAGGATGAAATTTATGTTAAACACATGTTCAACCGTGCCGGGATTCCCTGCATGTATGATGATCTCGTTTACTTTATTCCTCCCACCAGGGTTCATACCGGCACGTCGATTCTGCAACTGGCGTCCTACGGCCCCGTGTTTACGGAGTCGCAATTCGAGAACGGCGGCAGCGGCAGTGTGTTCAATTACGATATCACCTATGATCCGTCATCTTCGACTGGTGGACGGGAAGGGCTGAAGCCGCCGGTTCCATTTCAGCACATCGGCACGGATCTGCGTGACCTCGGGGACGGCAAAGAACAATACCGCGCGCCGTTCGAACTGCGCACAGGACGACGTCGAGATGATTTCTCCGGTTGGATCAATTTCTGCCAGATGCTGAGCCTGCCTGCCGATGAATTGGAGCAGCAAATCGACGAGTGGATGGATGTCGATGAATGGATGCGCTACTCGGCGCTGATGACTCTGTGTGGCATCGGTGATACCTACATTCTGGGAGGCCTGCAGCACAATATCCGCTTCTACGTTCCCAAGGATGGTCGCGGAGTGGTCGCGCTGCCTTGGGACATGGATTTTGTTTTCAGTAGCTCTGCTGGTGGATCGGCACGTCCGAGCGCTTCCGGCAATGTCCGTAAAGTGTTTAACATTCCTCGTAACCAGCGACTTTACTGGGGACACATTCAGGATTTGATTAACACCACCTTCAATCAGGACTACATGACCCCGTGGATGACCCACTACGGGAGTGTTGTTGGGCAAAATTTCTCTTCCCAGAGAAGCTATATTCGCTCTCGAGGCATTGCCGCCGGTCGCCAACTGCCTGACGAGGTTCCTTTTGAGATTACGACCAATGGAGGGAACAGTTTTGAAGTAGATGGATCCACTGCAACGCTTGAGGGCAAAGGCTGGATCAATATTCGTGAATTTCGGCTGGCTGGCTCTACGGATGTGCTGCCAGTCGAATGGGTGGATGATGAATCATGGCGCGTAGGGATTCCTCTTCGGCCTGGAGCTAATGAGGTGACGCTGGAATCCTACGATTTCCGAGGTGCGCTCCTGGATTCCCACGCATTGGCCATTACAAATCTTTCGACTGATCCAACGCCGGTTGAGTTTCTTCGAATCACCGAGATTCACTACAATCCCGCCGGATCGGACGACCCCGAGTTCATCGAACTGCGCAACATCGGCACCGAGCCGCTCGACATCAGCGGTGTTGTCTTCACTAACGGGATAGGTTTCACGTTTCCCGAAGGAACCGTGCTTGGCGCTGGCGAGTATGTTGTCGTGGTACGTGATCGCACTGCCTTCGAGCAAGTTTACGGTCAGGGGCTTCCTGTTGCGGGAGACTTCATTTCCGGAGGCCTTAGCAACAGTGGAGAACGTATCGAACTTCGCGACAATGCCGGCATCGTCATTCTCGAATTCAGGTTCGACGACTCATGGCTGGCGGCCACCGACGGCGGTGGCGCATCGCTCACCACTGTTGATGACGCCGCCTCGCCCGACACCTGGGAGACCGCCTCCCAGTGGCGTGTCAGCTCTGTTCCGAACGGAACACCGGGTGCGGCGGATCCCGGAGGTGCGGCCGTGTCCTACGAGACTTGGCTGACTCAACACTTCAGCGAAGCGGAGATAGCAGATCCCACAATCACTGGCACTGACATTGTCCTCAACAGCGCCACGCCCAACCTGCTGAAATTTGCATTCGGCCTTGATCCCAAAGCGCCCAACCCACCAGGTAGTCTCCCTCGTGCCACTGTCGTGGGCGACAAACTGCGCCTGTCCTACCTGCGAAACCGCAGCGCCTCGGTTCGTTTTTCAGTTGAGAAGTCATCCGATCTCATCGCTTGGAATACTGTCGATCCAACCCCCGTCAGCGTTGAACCATTCGGTGTCGGAGTAGATGTGATCACGGTTGAAATAGTCGCAGATGCCCCGGTGTTCCTTCGTTTGCGTCTGACGGTTGTTTCGCTTCAGTAGACCAACACCACCCTCCAGGACGCCTTCCGCACCCGCCTCGGACTCCCCCTCGGTCGCATCGGGGCCATTGCCGGAGTCCACACCTTCGGCGACTACCTCATCTACCACCTCCATGTCCTTGCCGCCGACGGACTCTTCACTCCCGACGGCCGCTTCCACTGCATGCCCGCCCAAGATCTCGGTCCCACCATCGAACTCTTCCGCCACCGCTTCCTTCACGCTCTCCGCGACGCCAAACTCATCAGCCCGCAAAAACTCGCCAACCTCCTCGCCTGGAAACACTCCGGCTTCAATATCCACCATGGCGGCGAACAACCGATTCCCGCCCCCGGTCGCAAGCGCAACTTCGAGATCTTCATCGCCGCCGCTCTGCTCCACCTCCCACCGAAAAGCCAGAAAACCGTCCGCTACTACGGCCCTCTACTCCAACAAATCCCGCGGCCAAACCTCCCCCATCCCGGACCTCATCATCCGGCCAGCCAAACCCGAGACTCCCCCCGAAAAACCACCGCCCGCCCAGATCCTCCTCATCCCCGCGCCGCCCAAAAGCACGGTTTCCCACCATCAGCCGCAGCTCGCGATCCTTCGCAAAATAAAGCGTATCAGGCAAATAGTCGAATAGCCCAGAGACCGCACCGGGGCGCTGATTTTACAGGTGGAGAGCTCGGGACAGGCCGAGGAAATCAAGCGTTAGCAACTTGTTCAGCAGGATCGATGATTAAAGTGTCTCTCTTTTTTTGAGGAAAAGCATAAGAATTCGCTCTGAGGCGACGAATCTATTATTGAATGCCCACCCACCCCCAAGAGTTTGATCCCGATCCCATCATCGCGGCAGTGCTGCGCGGCGATACGGATCGGTTTCGGCTACTGGCGCGGGAGTATGGGCTTCTCGTTCGCGGCTTTCTAGCGACGCGGCTCTACCACCATGAAGACGTCGAGGATCTGGCGCAGGATGTGTTCGTGATCGTCTTCGAGAAATTGAACGGCTATCAGCCGGGCAGAAATTTCCGTAGCTGGTTGATCGGGATCGCCCGGTTCGAACTCAACAACTACCTGAGGAAGAACCGCCGTCGGGCCAATGCGATGGAGCGGTTCCGGGAGGAGATGGTGGAAGCCATCGAGCTTGAGCTAGACGCTGAACACGAATCCCTACAACGAGAGAATGTCGAACGTCTCCTCGATTGCATCTCTCGGTTGTCCGATCGCGCCCGCCGCATCGTCCGCGCCGGTCTCGACGGCGCGCGGGCGGAGGATCTTTCCGAGGAGCTGGGCATGAGCGGGAATGCGATCTACCAGGAGCGCTTCCGCGCCCACGCCTGCCTAAAAAAGTGCATGGCACAAATGGCGCCGGACATGCCTGGCTCAGGGGCTTAACAGAATCTTTCCCAAAAACGGCACCGAAACAATTATGACACCTTTCTCAAACGACCCAGATTTCCTCGACCTCATCGCGGTCTGGCATGGCAATCACGAGTTTTCCGACGAAAGGAAAGCGGAGCTTCTCGAACGCCTGGAATCGGATCCGAAACTGCGCCGTGAGCTGGCGGGCGAAGTCCAGATGGCTGCACTGACCGGCACCGTGCAGAGGGGCGAATCATCGTGGTTGCGACTTGAGGAAAAACTTTCGATCAAAGAAGAATCAGACACGCCTCCCCCGCACGAGGACGCGATCATGTCTCGGATTCGAGGGCTTGACAGCACCACCCCATTGAAGACTCCTACTCGGATCCGTCAGCCTCGCAACTGGTGGCTTGGAACGGCCGCAGCAGCCGCGGTTCTGGTGTTAGGGCTGGCGTTGATTCTCCAGGACGGGACGGACTCGTTGCCTTCCGAGGAAGCTTCGGTGGCGAAGGTGATCCGGATCGAAGGCTCCGGCCGGACAAGTCAGGGGCGAACCTTGTCCGTCGGCGACCTGCTGCGCACCGGAGAAAAACTGTCCATGACGCAGGGGCTCGTGGAGATGTCCTTTCTCGACACGGGAGTTCATGTGATCGCCTCCGCTCCACTCGCGCTCACCGCCAAGAGCACGAAGCGCATGTTCGTGCATGACGGCGAGGTGAAGCTACACGTTCCGCCACAGGGCATCGGCTTCGTCGTCGAGACGCTGGAGCGGAAGATCACAGATCTGGGAACGAGTTTTGTCGTCACGGCGGGAGAGAAGGGATCGGAGGTGCTCGTGCTGGATGGACAGATCGCAGTGGGGGATTGGAACGGAGGTGCGGAGAAACTGATGTTCGAGGGGGACCAGGCCAACTTTGATCGGGATGGAGCGGTCGATTTGCATTCGGGAGGTTTCAGTGGCGTCCCGGAGAGACAAACTCCCCAAGGGAGGTTGGGGCCGGCTTCGCTGCGGGGAAGATTGATCGCCTTCGAACCCTCGCCGTCCACGAGCTACACACCCAATACTGATCTGATCGGAGCGCGGGTGTTGCCGCTGATCCGATCTGGATTTCAAAACGAGAGCTGCCTCGAGGGACTCAAGCAACTCGATCCGATCCGGTTTGCGGGGATCGCTGGCACCTACAACAACTTCCCACGCACGGCCGGACTCGAGCCCTACAACGTCCAACTCGGGTGGCTTGCGTGGTATCGTGGAAAGTGCGCATCGCCAGAGCCAGGCCGCTATCGCTTCTGGGGATATGCCGACAACTATCTGCTGGTCGCGGTGAATGGGGAGCCGGTTTTTGAGGGATCTCGTAGGCCTTTCGCGCTGCCTGAGGGACTGCAAGCTGAGCGCCGAAATCATCCGTCGTTGCCATTGCTCAATAATGGTTTGGGATTCGCTTCTGGGGAATGGTTCGAGGTCGGCACCGATCCGGTGCAACTCGATCTGCTCTTCGGCGAAGCGTGGGGAAATTTAACCTCTGGGTTGTTGTTGATCGAGCGCGAGGGTGAAACTTACGAAGAGACATCCTGGGGGCAACCGAAGTGGCCACTGTTTCTCACCGAACCACTCTCAGAAACGGAGATTAACGAACTGAAGAGTCTCCGCAATCACATGGAAGATAACCTCAAGGGATCTTTCTCCATATCCAGTGAAGCGGCATGGAACGTCCAACCTTAAAAAGATGCGTATTAATACAATCAAAGAGGCTTGGGAGGAGACTCTACGGCCTGGTTCGGTTTCCGGCCTGTTCGAGAATCTCCCCGACACGCTGTACTTCGCCAAAGATCGGGAAAGGAGATTGGTGGCCGGCAACAAGCTGTTCGTCGAGCGCTGCGGGTATTCCGACGAGGCGGAGATGAGCGGTCACGATGACTACGATATCTTCCCGGTCGATATGGCCGAAACATTTCGGGCCACCGACGAGCTTGTGATCGAATCAGGCGAGCCGCGTATCGGGTTGATCGAACTTTTTCCCAACCTACTCGGCGACCCGGAGTTGTTCATCACCGACAAGATCCCGTTGTTCTCGACCACGGGGGAGTGTGCTGGTCTGTGTGGGATCGTGCGGAGCTACGAGCGGGCGCACGCCACGCTGCAACCCTATCTAGACCTATTGCCTGCAACCGAATATTTAAAAGCAAACCTAGCGACAAAGATCGCCTTCCCTGAGGTCGCGCGGATTGTTGGTATGTCGGTCAGGAAGCTGCAGCGGCGCTTCATCGAGACCTATATGGTGACCCCGCAGCACTTTCTAGCCAAGTTGCGCGTCATGAAGGGCTGTGAACTGCTGGTTCAGACGAACCAGTCGGTCACCGAGATCGCCATCGCCATAGGTTTTTACGACCACAGCGCGTTTTCCAAGCGGTTTTCGAATATTGTTAGGGTTTCCCCGAGCACCTACAGAAAACGCTACCAGACAACCCATGTCATCAACTCCTTTAGCCCCCCTCCGCTCCGGCTCAAAGGCGGCTTCAAGGCCCTCCCGCCAAAAGAAATTTCCTAGCAGTTCCGTCCCTTACAGAGGAGTGACAGGGGGGGGCCGCAATGTTACACAAGTATGGCGTGATTCGCATAGAGTTGGCGAATTCCACATAGTCTCCGTGGCAAGTATTTTAAGCCTGTCTTTATCTCTGTATTCGAATCGATGTCTGTGACGAATTGCTCAAACTTATTTCTCCACCTCAACTCGCAAGCGCCTGAACATTCTCTCAATTTTCTGTCAATCATGCAAAACATCCGATTACGAAAAGCAATTCTAACCACAATGATTGCCGCCCTGTTACTTGGCGGCACCGCATTCCACAGCCTGCAGGCCGCTGAGCCGCAGCCCGCATTCCGAACGGCAGGCATCTTCACCGACCACATGGTTCTCCAGCGCGACCAGCCCCTACCTATTTGGGGCTGGGCCGCGCCCGGCCGCACTGTCACCGTTGAGTTGGGTCAGCACTCCGCTCGCACCCGCGTCAACGCAGAAGGGCGCTGGCGCGTTACACTGCCGAGCCTCGAAAGCGGCAAAGGTTCGCTCACGATGACCGTTAAGGCTGGCGATGAGACAATTCAACTCACCGATATCCTCGTGGGCGAGGTCTGGCTCTGCTCCGGCCAGTCCAACATGGGAATGTCCGTTAGCGGCTCGGCCGACGGCAAAGCCGAAATCAAA
>Ga0308008_1000585_pt1 | contig 14339 bp, 22 predicted proteins | sample Neamet125_FD_203140 | JGI IMG/M metagenome (GOLD analysis project Ga0308008, IMG submission 203140) | Marine microbial communities from water near the shore, Antarctic Ocean - #125 | ecosystem: Environmental > Aquatic > Marine > Unclassified | place: Southern Ocean | collected 2014-07-24
CAGGACCTAACACCGGAAGTTCACAATTCTTTATTTGCCACAACCGTCAAGGTACTCAACATTTAGATGGAGTTCATACTGCATTTGGTAAAGTAACAGAAGGATTAGATATTTTAGATACAATTGGACAAGGTGATACTTTTAGTATTAGCTTAATTAAATAATATGTCACCAGAAAACTCAAAGCTTATTTATAAGGCTGCAATAAAAGCTGGTGATATACTTAAAGGTAAACTCCCAGATCATCATATGCATCCAAAAGGTAGAAATTCTCATGCACATGTATTTGAAAGACTAAAGAATAAACTAGGTATGAGTTACAAGGATTGTAACGACAGTGAAACCGATGGAATATTAAGATTTATTTTTGACTGTTCTAATAACCCATCATAAATTAAATAATATGACTAAAGAAGACGACAAATATAGACAAGGTAAAACAAAGAATCAAGTAAGAGCATCGTACATCGGAGCAAGTATTTCAATTATAGGAATATTCTTAATGTTTTTATATTTGCTTTTATTCAATAATTAATAATTGGACCAGTAGCTCAGCTGGATAGAGCATTGCCCTTCTAAGGCAACGGTCAAAGGTTCGAATCCTTTCTGGTTCACCCATTAAATAAATAACAAAACAAAAACTTATATGCTAATAATCAAAAAAGGAGAACGAGATTCAATTGACAAGGTATTAAAACAATACAAAAGAAAAGTTAGAGAAACTCAGCTCCTTAAAGAGATTAGAAGTAGAAAAGAATTCACTAAGCCATCTGCGGCTAAAAGAAAGCAAAAATTAAAAGCTATCTACCAACAAAAGATTAATAAGAAGTTTTAAAATTGTTAATAACTTTTTGAAAATAACGTGAATTTATAGTTCAGAATCCCATTTAATTGATTATATTTATATTATAATAATTAAAACAAAAACGGAACTATGGCAACATTAAGAATCGCAACTCAGTACTACGAAAATTACTCGGACTCTCAAACTCCACATTGGAAACCAAAAGGTGGACAAACATTTATCATCAAAGATATTGAAGGTGATATGATTATGTACTGTGATAATCTAAAAGAGGTTTGTTCAAACCTAATATCTGCAAAATCTAATATACATTGCAAATATGAATACAAAGACCATGAAGTTGATTTTATAGGAGATGAAGAAATTTCTGTAGCAGAACTTACTAAAGAAATAAAAGATCAATTCAACAACGAAGGTAAATATGCACCGAATGACATTCCTGGATTTGAAGGTACATTAGAAAAATTAAATGAACTTACTATTCAATGTTCTAAAGAATTAGATAATGAATGGGCTAACGAATCAGAATAATATGAAAGCAATAAAAAATTACTTAAAGAAAATTGATTCAGTAGATATTGTAATTATTTTTGCAATCTGCCTATATACAACAATTTTATTGTTCACAATAACAAAATGGATTTAGATAACGACATAACCATTAATGTTTTAGAAGAAAAGTTATGGGATCATTATTCCGAACTTCCAAACCCTTTATGGTATGCACAACCAATTAAAACAAAAGATATGAAAAAAGACGTAGTAATATTTGACCTAGACGGTACACTTGCTCTTATTGACGATAGGAGAAAACTTGCAACTAAATCAAATGGCAAAATGGATTGGGATACATTTTTTGATCCTGATAATATTAAATTAGATTTGCCTAATGATTCAGTTATTGAAATGGCAAGAACTTTAGATGCTCAAGGATTTACAATTGTTATATTTTCTGGTCGAAGTAAAGCCACTAAAGATGCAACAGCTGCATGGTTAGATAAACATAATGTTCCATTTAATATAATGAAGATGAGACCGACTGGCCATCCTTGGGCATTTATGCCAGATGATAAGCTAAAGAAAGGTTGGTTAGATGATATATTTCCTGGTGATAAGAAAGATCGTATACTCTGTGTATTTGATGATAGAACAAAAGTAGTAAATATGTGGAGAGATAATGGATTAAGCTGTTTTCAAGTAGCACCTGGTGATTTTTAAATTGTTAATAACTTTTTGAAAATAATTAGAGAAGTATGGCTGGTTTCCTTAAAAATTGATTATATTTATATTATAATAATAAAACGGAAATAATTATGCAAATTACAGAACACAACGCGATTGGAACAACAGGATTCTCAATCACTCAACAAGTAAAAGGTAAGCAATACAAATTCCATGCTCATAAGCACGGATTATGCTGGGGTAAGGAATATGACTATCAAGTTATTACAAAATGCCAAGCTGGATTTTTTACTGTATCCACAGGAAAGTCTAAGTTAAGCCATATTGTTACAGGTTATAAAACAAATAGGTTACATACTATACAACTTAAAAATGAATATGGTACTTATCTAACTGCTCTTGCAATGAAAGGTGGTAAATTCTATATAGTTGATAAAGAAATCTTAGAAAATTTAACAGTAGGAGATATTCATTCTAGCTTCCCTGCAATGGCTGACTATGATCATTGGAAAACCCTCGGTTCTAAAACGTGGGCAGATCCAGCATACGGAATGTTAGTTAACTCAACTGTTGAGTTTCAAAATTAATTAAAAATAAAAAGTTATGTTTGAGAAAGAAGTATTTTGGAAAGATGGATTTGATGGAGAAGCAGAAGGTGGTTTAATATTTAGATCATTTGATTTAAATAAATTCATTAAAAAGGTTGAATCATCTGAAGATGGTAAAGAAGTAGTTGGAATTAAGTTTGACGGCAACAACTTAGAATTAATAACTAAAAAATAAATTGTTAACATTGTTAAATGCAGATAATGAATTGTACTAAATGTAAAGAAGTAATTCCTGAAGGTAGAATAAAAATTTTACCTGATACTAAGGTTTGTGTTGATTGCTCAACAGCAGAGGCAGTAAGCTGTGTAGATGTAATATATCATAAAACTGGAAATACAATCCAGATCATGGATAAAGAATCTGCTGATAAAATAAATAAGCTTGCAAAGCGAAGTGGTTTTGGTATTATGTCTGGTATGAAAGGTAGCAGTGGCGGAGCTACAGATTATAAAGCATTAGGTAAAGTTAGTGTTTGGCGTGTACCAACTGAAGATGATTACCAGAGTGCATTAAAAAGAGTAGGCATATTTATTGATTTAGAAGAACGTGATAAAGCTTTACTATTTGTACAAAATCAATATGAGAGTAAATTAATTAATGCTAAACATACTTTTAATCTTAACACTATAATTAAAACCTTGTTGCCATTACCTATTAAAGAAGAAGTTTATATCGAGGAAGAAAAATTAGATGAGGAAGTAACTCATGCATTTAGAAATTGGAAAAATTCAAAAGTATATAGATAATGAAAAATATTTTATTAATACCAACACTACTCTTATCATTAACAGGATCCGAGAGTATTAAACAAGAGGTTATAGAGGTTATAGATAATACTGTTATTGATATTATAGAACCAGAAGTTAACCTTATTAATGGAAAGCTAGATAATCGAGAAGAACTGATAACTGCCATGGCATGGGTGGAGAGTGGTGGTAATCCTGCAACAATTGGAGATATTAATTTACCAATGCCATCGGTTGGTCTTTTGCAAATTAGGCCTATTATGGTTAGAGAAGTAAATCGTATTCTTAGAAAACAAGGATTAGATAAAAGATTTAAAAATAGTGACAGGAAAGATGGAGACAAATCAATTGAGATGTTTAATATCTGGGCAGATGCTTATCACTTAAATAGTTCATTTGAAAAAATGGCTAGGAATTGGAATGGTGGTCCTAGAGGTTATAAAAAAACTGCAACTTCTCATTATTGGACAAAGGTAACAAATTATGCAAAATTAAATTTATAAAATGGTAAAAGTAAAAGTAGAATACATGAATGGGAAGAGTTCAATATATGATGTTGAGTACCCAAAGGCTTATATAGCAAAAATTATAGAAAGTGAAAATGATTTATTAGAAGATCAAAAATCTGTAATGGCAATTTATGCATCAGATAAATTAATTGCTAAATTTAAAAATGGATTTTTAAATGAATTAGTACTAGAGCATGCTCATAAGAAAAAACTGAAACCTATAATGTCTGCTGGTTGTGATGTTGGTCAATATGCAATTTCAGATAAAGATTTAAAAGATAAGATTAAAGCTGATGAGGATTGGAATGAATATCAAACTAACATTAATGCTGTAGATAAATCAAACTGGGTAACTGATCATACTGGTGGTGATATTAAAATAAATTACAGTCCTAAGTCTTTGTGAAGAACTTTCATAAAAGGTTTAAAATTATGTTGACCATATTCATCTCTTAAAATTTTACCAACGGCCAATGCAAAATCTTTATATGACATTGAGTCGTCTATTTTAATAATTCCTTTATTTATTACCTTTGCTAACGCGTCAGACTCCCTAGATTCAAATATATCAAATTTAGATATATGATTTTCATTTTGAGTTTCTTCATCTTCATGATCATCATTCCAATGTGGACTTTTAGTATTCTTATCTCTTGTTGGAAAAACACCATACCCTTGTCTAACTGGACTATTATAAGCATTGGTATCTTTACCATCTGCTAAATCATCAAACATTTGTTTAAATTGACCAACAGTACCTTTAAAATGTCTGATTGTGTTTTGATCTTTTTTAGATTGTAATTCCTCTTTTGGATCCATTACTTTTTATATTTTTGTTTAAGCTGATGTATTTGTGTCATTAACTTTAATTTCTGTAAATCAATCTTATCAATTGCAATCCTGTACTTATAATAGGTTGTACCATAATTATCTTCTCTTTCTTGTGCAGCCCTATACCTTTCAATATTTTGAGTTTCTCTTCTCTTTAATCTTTCTGCGGTTTCATTAGGATTAAATTCATGCTTTTCTGCTTCGTTTAATTCAAATGATTCAAAGTTTGTAATTCCCATATTAAAATGTTGATTTAATTATTATATCTTGTACTAATGCCAATGCTTTTTTGTAATCGCCAGAGTTGTTTAGTTTTAAATTACTTTCAACTAAAGCTTCCATTATAACAATTGCCAATACTTTAGCACCTGATGGTTTTTTATCACCAGCTATTTGAACCATAGCTTCTTTTACACCAGCACTATAACCTTCATATGCTTTATCAATTGATTCAGATATATGTTTCTTAGCTTCTGTTAAATAACCTTCTGCTGTGTGATCATTATTTTCATTCATTTCATATTCATATGCTTGGCTTCCTATAGCGTCAGCTGATTGACCAACAGTACCTGCAATAGCACCCATACTGTAACCTGTTTGTGGGGTTCCACCACCTAATCCATAATTATTTATCCCGTTCATGCCAAATCCAACAGCAGTTACTGTTTCATTTACATTAAATTTTTCAAATTTTGGTATTTTACCCATAACTAGTTTTATTTGTTTATATATTTGTAAACAAACATTGAGATATTGCATATAAAAATAAACACAATTATGTCAGAATTTTTTAGAACAGCAATGGGTCGTAAATTAATAGACGGCGATATACCTAAATTGGTTAATGTCTTGGAAAGAATTGCAATCCAAATGGAAAAATCAAATAAGTTAGATGAAAAGAGATTTGTCTTAGAAGAGAGAATACAAAAACTTACTCTTAAAGAATCTAAAGGTAAATAATAAATGGCCAATAAAGATATTACATACAAGCAATTTATTGCTCATATGGATAAAGGTAATAAAGTTTATATGAAAAAACCTAAGTCATGGCAAAAGGTTTGGTTTTGGTGGGAATCAAAACGTGATAAGTGGTTTTTAAATAAAGCTTATGACAAAAGAGAAGATGGTCAAGTAATTATAGAACCTTCTGTTTTCATAACAGCTAAACAGATGGAGAGCCATATGAGTTATATGGAAAGACAAGGTTATAAATACAACATAGATGAATAAATTTATAATAGGATTTTTATTATTTTTTTTAGGACAAGCTGCAATATGGTTTCAAACAAATGGCCAATTTGTCTGGCCTTGGTTTAAAAAGAACCCTGTAATAGTTTCATTATTAATGGGTACATCAATTAGTTATGTATTAATATTTGCTACTCGTTTTATGGTTGCATATTATGATGGCTTATTATGGCCTGGTAGATTTATTGCATTTGGAACAGGAATTATTTCTTTTACTTTTTTAACTTGGTATTTTATGGGAGAAGGGCTTACGGCAAAAACACTAGTATCATTAATTATGGCATGTAGTTTAATTGGTATACAAATGTTTTGGAAATAATGAAAGATCCATATCAATTACTAGGTGTAGAAAAAAATGCAACTGCTGATGTTATCAAAAAAGCATATAGAACTTTAGCTAAAGAATATCACCCAGACAAAGCTAAGGGTAATGAAGAAAAATTTAAAGCAATCGCAGATGCCTATGATACTTTAGGAGATCCTCAAAAGAAAGCTAATTATGACCAAAGGCAAAATAATCCATTCAATCAATTTGGTGGAGGTGGGGATTTTTCTGAGAGTATGTTTGAAGACTTATTAAGAAATCAAAATTTTAGTGGTGCATTTAATCAAAGGTATGGTCAGACTGCTAAAGGTAGAAATACAACAGGAATTTTAAGGATCAGTTTAACTGATGCTTACTATGGAACTAATCGTGATGTTAGGATAGGAATGAAAACCGTAAAGGTTGATATTGGTGCTGGTATAAAAAATGGACAAAAGATAAGATTAAAAGGATTAGGTCAGAGCGGACAAACTGTAGAGCTTAATGGTGATCTTATTATGACAATAGATGTTGTAAGTGATAGTAACTTTTTTCTAGATAATCAAGGATTACATGCAATTAAAAATATAAATATGTATGATGCAATTTTAGGAGGCCAAGGCTCTATAGATTGTTTTGATAAGACTATAACATTTAATATACCGGCAGGAACTGCAAATGGTAAAGTATTAAGAGTTAAAGGAAAGGGCTTTCCTATTTATAAACAAAAAGATAAATATACTGATTTATTAATAAGCATTATAGTAGACATACCTACAGATTTAGATAATGACGATAAAGCATTAATACAAAAAATTAAAAATAAATATTATGGAAAAGGGTAATGGTTTTGGTAATGATTTCATTAGAAGTCTTTTATTAACTTTAGAACAAACTGATCATAAACAATTTATGGATTTATCATATCATGTATTAATGCAAAGTCCTAGTTCAGTTTTAAAGAGAACAGATGCTATAGAAAATAAAATAAAAAGTATAGATGGTTTAATTAAATATTTTGAAAGTATTGAAGAATATGAAAAATGTACAAATTTACAAAAGCTTAAAGCTATGCTATATTTAAATACACCATTTGATGATAACGATATACAAAAACCAGACTAGGAATAAATAATAAAATATAACTTATGAATACAGATTTAATAATAACAGACGATTTTTACGGAAACCCTGATCTCGTAAGAGAATGGGTTTTAGAACAACCTTTTGATGTAGTTGGTAATTATCCAGGTAAAAGAACTAAGCCTGTCCATGATTGGAAAGACTTAAGAACATCTATACAAGGTATTGTCCAAGCAGCTGGTGGTGATATTACTGATTGGGATTACGATTATACAACTTCTTTTCAATATACAACAGCTGATGATACTAGTTGGATTCATGCTGATCATACAACAATGTGGGCTGGTGTATGTTACTTAACACCCGATGCGCCTGCTAATGGCGGTACTGGTTTATTTAGACATAAAGAAACAGGTTTAGAAACGCCACCAAGATTAGAGGATGGTTCATATGATCAAGAATATCTTGAAAAAGTAATTTATCCAGATTCTAGGGATGATTCTAAATGGGATATGACTGCAATGGTTGGTAACAAATATAACAGGCTAGTATTATATAGAGGCGATATGTTTCATAAATCATTAGAATATTTCGGTAAAGATTTAGAAAGTGGTAGACTTTTTCAAACTTTCTTTTTTAATACTAAATATTAAACAATTTTCATTTAAAGTATATAATTAGTAATTAATGCCCTTGTCCCTTGGTGTAATTGGCAACACGTCTGTTTTTGGTACAGAAGAGCGTAGGTTCGAACCCTGCAGGGACAACAATCGGGATGTAGCGTAGTCCGGTCATCGCGCCGCGTTTGGGACGCGGAGGTCGCAGGTTCGAATCCTGCCATCCCGACAATATTGTTTTAAAATTGTTAATAACTTTTTAAAAATAAATAAGATTTATAGTTCAGAACCGAGAAAATTGTATTATATTTATAATATAATTAAATAACGGAAAATGGAACAAATAAACAAAAACTTTAGCTATCTACAAACATTCCTTGATGAAATGAATTCTTCATCTTCAGGAAACCACAAAATTGCAACTATCAAAAAACATTCTGATAGTGAATTTCTAAAAAAGATTTTTAACTACACTTATAATCCTTATAAAAAATATGGAGTAACATCTAAGAACTGTAAAAAGAACTTTGATTTACTAGGGCATCCAAATTCTTATAGGAGTATTTTTACTCTATTAGATGATTTAGCAAACAGGGTTTGTACTGGGCATACTGCAATTGCAAATGTTAATAGATTTATTTTAGAGAATAATGAACATGAAACTATTATTTATAATATTATTGATAGAGACCTTAAAATGGGTGCATCTACAAGTTCTATTAATAAAGTAATTCTAAACTGTATACCAACATTTAAGGTTGCATTAGCAAATCCTTATAATGTAAAAAGAGTAGATTTTAAAAGTGGAGACTGGTACGGTTCTAGAAAATTAGATGGAGTTCGTTGTATTTGCCGAAAAGAAAATGATATAGTAACATTCTTTTCTAGAAGTGGTAAAGAATTTTTAACATTAGGTAATTTAGAAAATGAAATTCTAAAGATTTCAGGTAACTTTATTTTAGATGGAGAAATCTGTATGGTTGATAAAGATGGCAATGAAGATTTTCAAGGAATTATGAAACAGATTAGAAAAAAGGATCATCAAATTCAAAATCCTAAATTCTTTGTATTTGATTATTTAACTTTAGAACAATTTGATAATCAAACTGGAACTACACCATTAACATTTAGATTAGAATTAGGAAAGAATAGTTTACCAGAAAATATTAATTCTGATATGTTAGAATTCTTACCACAAGAACAATTAACTACCGAAGAACAATTTACTGAAATGGCTAAAGAAGCTGAAGAGGCAGGATTTGAAGGAATCATGGTTAGAAAGAATGTAGGCTATGAAGGTAAAAGAAGCCATAATCTACTAAAGGTTAAAAAATTCCATGACGCAGAATATACTGTCTTAGGAACTACTAATGCATTTATCCGATGGACAGAAAATGGTAAACAAGTAGAAAGAGAATGTTTAAGTAACATTACAATAGAACATAAAGGCTGTAAAGTAAATGTAGGATCAGGTTTTTCTAAAGAACAAAGAGAAATGTACTTTAAATCCCCACAAGATATTATTGGTAAAACAGTAACAATACAATACTTTGAGGAAACAGAAAATCAAACAGGTGGTTATTCATTAAGGTTTCCTGTATTAAAACATGTTTATACTAATGGGCGTGATTGTTAATCTGTCTATTAGTAATAAGACATCTAACGAACTTTCTTTTTATTAATGATATAATATATAAAGAAAGGAATAAGTTTAAGAATGAAAAGAAATAATATAACGATTTTTGATGTTGATGATACCCTTGTAGTTACCAAGAGTAAAATCAAAGTACATAATCCAAAGACTGGTTTTCAAGTAGATCTTACACCTCAACAATTTAATACGTTTAAGAAAAGGCCAAATGATAAATTAGACTTTTCTGATTTTCAGAGTTTAGATATACTTAAAGCTGGTAAGATTATTGAATGGGTATTTTCAATCTTAAGAAGAACTATAGCTAAAGGTAAACCTGTAGGTATTATTACTGCTCGTGATGATTCGTCTCTTATTCAACAATTCTTAAGTCATAATGGTATAAATATTAACCCTAATTATATTTTTGCTATTAATGACCCTGCATTAAAACTTAAAGGTTCAACCGCAGAGAGAAAAAAAGAAGCCTTTAGAAAATTCATTGATATGGGTTTTAATAACTTTACATTCTTTGATGATGATAGGGAAAATATAAATTTAGCCAATTCTTTAAATAAAGAAGATGGTATACAAATGAAAGCTAAGTTAATTAAACAAAAATGGATTCCAAAATTCAACGACTTCAAAGAAAATTAGAAACTTTTACCAAGATACTTAAAAATATTCGAGATCTTTCTAATTCATCCACAACAAAAGTTGGATGTATTGCTCTTAGGAAAGATTTTAGTAAAATTGCAAGCTTTGGTTATAATGGATCTTATAGTGGTGCAGGTTTAAATATAGAAACTGGTACCGAAGAGGATAGTCTTAATCCAGGTGAGAGTGGTTTTATTCACGCTGAGGTAAATATGATTGCTAAATTTAAAGAATATGATCCTGAAAATTATATTGTTCTTTTAACTTTATCGCCATGTAAAATGTGTACTAAAATACTAGTTAATGCTGGGTTTAAACATGTTTATTGGATTGATGATTACCGTAGCCTTGATCATTTAGAAATTTTTAAACAATGTAAAATCACAAATGGGCCTATATCCTATCTTATAGATGACTACCATCTAATCAAAGACTGAATATATACAAAAAAAGTAGATCCCATTGATTTTAGAAGGAATAACATTTAAGCTAGCCTTAGACTTTTTTATTTTCTTGAAAAAAAATAGTATAACCTCAACAAGTATAAAGGTTGATTTTTTTGATAAGGTAAAACATCAATATATTGATTTTGCAGATGTTGCTGCAATGACAGTATATTATAACTCTAATTACAAGCCTCTTAATAATTGTAATCTAGGAGATTTGGTTTCTATATCATTCTTCCTGGCCACTAGTGATCTTTATAATTTTACAACAGAATATAAAGCATTAGACGTTACAACAAACCTAAAACTTGAAAGCGGATCTTCGTATGACCGCCAGCGTAATGCTGGAAGAAAAGTATTTATAGATAGACAGATACAGTTAATTAAAAACGCAGTAACTGGTTATGTTAAATATTGGGCACAGCTTAAATACATTTATGTAACCGGGATTTATTCACCTTGTTATGCTGTTCCTGGTTGGTCAGAAAATACCTGGTACCTTAATTCATTTAAAGATGCATTTACATCAAGTAGAAATACTTCGGAATTTCCTTATAGTAATGTAACGATAGAAGAGTTTCCTCCAAACTAAAGAATTCAAAAAGACGAATAAATAAAAAAATATTTAAATCAATGGCAACGTCATTTAACCTACAAGAATATATTCTTTTTCGCACAGAGATAAAAAGAGAACTCACAAATGCTGAGGTTGATACTAATTTTCAAATGGTATCTAACCCGTGGGAGTCTCCAAGAGTGTATGAAATAGGAAACATAATTTATCATCCTGTAATAGTAGATGACCCAGCAACAACTGGTGAAGATCAAGTGTTAGTATGGTGGAGAGCAAACCGCAGAACAACACAAGGTACTTTCATTACGGCAGAATGGGATATTATAGGTGGTATTGGAACTGGTACTCTTAATGTAGTTGGAGCTGATAGTTTTGGTAAAATTAATGTAAACTCTACAACAGCAACCGGTGCGTTACAAACTAGTAATAATGGTTTAATTGTTTCAGCCAATCCTAATGATACTTTTAATTTTATTGCTGGTGCTGGAATGGAATTACAGTATAATATAGCATCCAAATCAATTAAATTAGTTAACACTCTTGCATCTAATCCAGGTGAAGTAAATGTAGGTGAAAATATTGGTTTAGGTACAGGACATCAAGATGTGTATGCTGGAAAGGTTGGTGTGAATCTACAGTTTATGGGATTCCAATCAACTAACACAAGTAATGTTGCAGGTAATGCATTAACGATTAGTACAAATACTCCTAATAATAATATTGAATATAACTTTGATGAAGGCAATGTAAATCTTGCTGCATTAAATAGCGGAGCTCCAACTATTAATATGTTATCGGATGTATCATCGGCCGCAGTTAATAATTTAGACATTTTACAATATAGTACAAGTTCAGGATTATGGACACCTACTACATTAGCTTCATTAGGACAAGTAAACATTTATAACCAAGACGGTGCTATAGCATCTGCTAATAGAATTGTTTCACTTGCAAGTTCTGCTGGTAATTTACAATTTAACCAAGCCGATACTTCAGGTCTTAATATAACAAACTCAGCAGTTACTCACCAAATGGAAATTAAGTCTATTGGTTCATCTGATACTGCCTTTATTTTATCAAATGACGGTACTGTACAATTAACAATAGGTATAGATCAAACAGATGCTTCTTATGGAATTAGTCATGGTGCTATTGGTTTAGGAGGATTAACCGTTGACGGTTTTAGTCTTTCAAATAATAATGAAATATATGTACCTCAACTTGTAACTGATACAGTAACAACAGCAGGTAGTGTTTATAGAATTCCAATGGTACAAACCGATTCCAATAATGGTAGGTTTGATGCAAGTGGTCAATTTAATGCAACAACATATACAGCACAAGATACTGCAACAGGACGAATGAGGGTAGGGATAGCAGGTGAATTAGGTATAGTTTCTAAAAATGATACCACTTCAACTACAGCAAGATCATTAGTTGTTAATGCAGCTGCTAATTTTTCTGGAAATCTAAATATCTTTCAAACTTCAGCATTACAATATCAGACAGCAGGTACTACCGAAGCTAGCATATCTACAAATTTTGGAAATAAGGCAACTACAAGCTTTATTGGACATCAACTTTTGACAAGTGAAATTAACGGTACAGCTCCAAACGGTGTAACATATACCAAAATTATAGGATCTAATATTTCATTAGATAATAAAGCTACAACAGTAGGTATTAATATTGGTGAAGTTATTGCATTTACTGGTACTGGAGCAAATCCACAGAGAGTTGGTTTATATTCCAATGTAGTGGCTACACAAACAACAAATGTTGGTACTGGTATAATAACTGAATTAACTACCGATGCTGGTACATGGGCTGGTTACTTTGTAGGTTGTGTTAATATTAAAGATGGTGGATTAACATTACCAGCTACAACACTAGCAAACAGGCCATTATGTAATGGTGGAACTAATGACGAAAGAACATTATGGATTAATTCTACAGACGGACATTTATATAGAGGAACTGTTGATGTTGAAAGTAGTGGTGGATCTTCTACTTTAGGTGGTTTAACTGATGTAACATTAACAGGATTAGCTAATGATCAATTACTAGTATATAATAGTTCTACAAGTTTATGGGAAAATGCAACTCTTTCAGCATATAATTTAAATGCTATTGGTTTAAGTAATGGTGGTGTGAGTATAGCACTAACGGATGGTTCTGCTAGTAGTGATGTAGATTTATTACCAGGAACAAATATAACATTTACTGTAGATGAAGCTACAGATGAAATAACAATTAATGCTGCAGGTGGTGGTGCAACCGGTCCACAAGGACCACAAGGACCAGGTGGTGGAGCTCAAGGTGTACAAGGTCCACAAGGACCAGCAGGTATTCAAGGACCACAAGGACCACAAGGTTTAATTGGTGTACAAGGTCCACAAGGACCACAAGGTATTATTGGTATCCAAGGTCCACAAGGACCACAAGGTACAGGTGTACAAGGACCACAAGGTCCACAAGGTATTGCTGGTATTCAAGGACCACAAGGACCACAAGGTTTAATTGGTGTACAAGGTCCACAAGGACCACAAGGTATTATTGGTATCCAAGGTCCACAAGGACCACAAGGTCCACAAGGTATTGCTGGTATTCAAGGACCACAAGGACCACAAGGTTTAATTGGTGTACAAGGTCCACAAGGACCACAAGGTATTATTGGTATCCAAGGTCCACAAGGACCAATAGGTATTCAAGGTCCACAAGGACCACAAGGTATTGCTGGTGTACAAGGACCACAAGGTCCACAAGGTTTAATTGGTATTCAAGGACCACAGGGTCCACAAGGTATCGCTGGTGTACAAGGACCACAAGGACCACAAGGTTTAATTGGTATTCAAGGTCCACAGGGACCACAAGGCCTACAGGGTATTACTGGTATACAAGGCCCACAAGGACCACAAGGTATTACTGGTGTACAAGGACCACAAGGACCAATCGGTATTCAAGGACCACAAGGTCCACAAGGTATTGCTGGTGTACAGGGACCACAAGGACCACAAGGTATTCAAGGTCCACAAGGACCACAAGGTGTTGATGGTATTCAAGGACCACAAGGACCACAAGGTTTAATTGGTATTCAA
>Ga0308008_1000589_pt1 | contig 14297 bp, 6 predicted proteins | sample Neamet125_FD_203140 | JGI IMG/M metagenome (GOLD analysis project Ga0308008, IMG submission 203140) | Marine microbial communities from water near the shore, Antarctic Ocean - #125 | ecosystem: Environmental > Aquatic > Marine > Unclassified | place: Southern Ocean | collected 2014-07-24
CGTCGCTGGAAACAACAATGGTGTTGCCGTCGATGTCTTTCCCCGGGCGCACCCTTGGACCGGAGCGGAAGGGGGTGAAAGGGCGGGAGGGGGTTGGTTTCGGTCTATTTGTCAGCTGTTGGGCGTAGGGAGGGTCGCAATTGCCTTGGCGAGGTCTCAGGGTGGGCGTGGAATGTCTCATTCAGCATGAAAAATGTCCGACTCCACCAAGACGGGGCAAGTATTTTAAGCCTGTCTTTATCTCTGTATTCGAATCGATCAGGCCATGGAGCCACGATGTAACAAGGCTCGATCACGACTGACCTTCAGTCGGATGAAGGCTCTCTTTTCGATGTGATTCGTTACGTTAGGATTTTATTGACCACCTTGCCGTGCACATCGGTGAGGCGGAAGTAGCGGCCTTGGTAGCGGTAGGTGAGCTTCTCATGGTCGATGCCGAGCAAGTGGAGCATGGTGGCGTGGAAATCATGTACGTGAACGGGGTCCTCGATGATGTTGTAGCCGTATTCATCGGTTTTTCCGTGAGTGATGCCGGGTTTGATGCCGCCGCCTGCCGCCCATGTGGTGAAGCAGCGCGGGTGGTGATCACGGCCTGCGCCGCTGGATCCAAACTTGCCCTGGGTGTAAACGGTGCGCCCGAATTCGCCGCCCCAGATGACCAAGGTGTCCTCGAGCAAGCCGCGTTGTTTTAGGTCTTTGATCAGTCCGGTGGAGGCGCGGTCAGTATCGCGACACTGAGCAATTAAGTGGGGCACGAGATTGTCGTGGTGATCCCATCCCTGGTGGAAGAGCTGGGTGAAACGCACGCCGCGCTCTGCCATGCGGCGGGCCATCAGACAGTTATAGGCGTAGCTCCCTGGGCGGGTGACATCCGGTCCGTAGAGATCGAGTACGTGTTTTGGCTCCTTGGAAATGTCCGCCAGATCAGGCACGGACATCTGCATGCGGTAGGCCATTTCATACTGCTTGATACGGGTTTGGATTTCAGGATCGAGCACGCGGTCCATGTGCTGCTGGTTCATGGCGGCGAGGTTATCGAGGAACTTGCGGCGCATGTCGCGCGGCACGCCGTCCGGGTTTCTGAGGTAGAGCACGGGATCACCGGCAGAGCGGAAACGAACGCCCTGGTGGCTGGTGGAAAGGAAACCGCTGCCCCAGAGGCGATCGTAAACTGGCTGGGATTGCTTTCTGCCGCTACCTTTGGAGACCATGACGACGTAGCCGGGGAGGTTGGCGTTTTCCGAGCCAAGTCCGTAGGTCAGCCAAGAGCCCATACTCGGGCGTCCGGGGATCTGGGATCCGGTCTGGAAAAAGGTGATCGCAGGGTCGTGGTTGATCGCCTCGGTATGCATCGATTTGATGTAACAAATGTCATCTGCGATCTCTCGGTTGTGTGGCAGCAGTTCGCTGATGGTGGCGCCGCTTTTGCCTGCTTGGGCGAACTTGAATGGGGATTTTGTGAGCGGGAAACTCTTCTGGTTTTTGGTCATGCCAGTGACACGTTGGTCGCCGCGGACTTCGCTGGGCAGCTCCTTGCCGTGGAGTTTTTCGAGTTCGGGTTTGTGGTCGAACAGATCGAGTTGCGACGGAGCACCGGACTGGAACAAATAGATCACTCGTTTCGCCTTGGGCGCGATGCCGGGGAATACCCGGTCCGGGGTCTCTGAGGGTGATGCGGAAAGGCCGGTAGATCCGAGCATGTGGGCGAGCGCGGCACCTCCGATACCGGTCGCGGATTTCCCGAAAAACTGACGACGGTTGATCGCTAGGTCATTTTCTAACAATGGGTCCGAGAACGGGTTCATGGTTTGGTAATGGTTTCGTCGAGGTTGAGAAACATGAGAGAGACTTGCATCCAGGCGGCTTGCTGGATGGGATCGAGTCCGGGAGGATTCGGGAACTGCCCTTGCTTGAGCAGTTTTTGTGCATCGGCGGGATTGGCTTTGAAGTAGGTGAGCTGTTGTTCAAGAGCTTTGTTCAGCAGTGCGACTTCTTTGCCGGTTAGTGGGCGTTTGATGATGTGTTGACCGAGGTGGGCGAGTCGCTGAGCTGAGTCTGGGAGCAGCATGGCGGTGGCGGCGATCATGCGTGCACTTTCCAGGTAGGTGACATCATTGAGCAGCGCGAGTGCTTGCAGCGGGGTGTTGGTGGTATCGTGTCGCACCGAGCATATTTCTCTGTTAGGGGCGTCAAAGATGCTGAGTGTGGGTGGTGCCGAGCCCCGTTTCCAGAAGGTATATATGGAGCGGCGGTAGAGCTGGGAGCCGGTGTCCTGTCTGTAGACGGTGGTGCCTAAAGGTGATTTACGCACAGCGGCATCGCTACTGCCAGTCTCAGCCCACATGCCAATGGGCTGGTAAGGGCGAGCGGGGCGACCGCCGATGTGCTGATGGAGCAGACCGCTCAGCGCGAGTGCTTGGTCACGGATGGCGTAGCCAGAGAGTCGCTTGCGCGGGAAGTATGAGAGCAGGTTGTTCTTGGGATCTCTTTCCAGGGTTTCGAGTTTCCGTTTAGACCCTTGACGGTAGGTTTCGGAGGTCACGATCTGGCGGATGAGTTTCTTGGTATCCCACTTCTGATCCATCCACTGGCGGCTTAACCAATCGAGCATTTCCGGGTGGCTGGGCACGGAGCCTTGGAGTCCGAAGTCTTCTGAGGTGGCGACGATGCCGGTGCCGAACAATTGCTGCCAAAAACGGTTCACCATGACTCGTGAGGTTAAGGGGTTTTCCGGAGAACTTATCCACTGGGCCAGGCCGAGGCGGTTTTTAGGATGTTTTGCAAATGAAGGAAGTGCCTTGGGCATACCGGGAGGAATAATGCCGAGTTTCTTATTGGGATGAAGGTAATCACCGCGCTCTAACAGGTAGGTGGGCCGGGGTTTGGGCAGTTCCTTGCTGATCATCACGTGAGCGGAGGCAGTCGTTTCACCCGGTCCGAGGTCCTTGATGACGAGCAGGGGATGGGCTGTGACACCGCTGACAAAGCCGCCCGGAGTAGCGCTGTCTTCGGTGCTGTTGAAGAAGGCGTAGAAGGAAAAGAATTCTTTCTGGGAAATGGGGTCGTATTTATGATCGTGGCAGCGAGCGCAGCCCATGGTGAGGCCGAGCATTGCGGTGGAGACTGTTTCAACGCGGTCGATCGTGTTTTCCACCTGAAATTCCTCGGTCAGCGCACCACCTTCGGTGTTGACGCGGTGCAGTCGGTTGAAGGCGGAGGCGACGAGTTGATCCGGGGTGGGCTTAGGGAGCATATCACCAGCAAGCTGCCAGGTGAGGAAATCGTTGAAGGGGAGATTGCTGTTCATCGCGCGGATCACCCAGGTGCGCCAGGGATACATGTGCCATGTCCAGTCGTGTTGGTAGCCGGTGGTGTCTGCGTAGCGCGAGGCTTCCAACCAGTTGACCGCCATGTGCTCGCCGTAGCGGGGGGATGCGAGGAGGTCGTCCACGAGTTTCTCGTAGGCAGCCGGCGCTGCATCGGCCAGATACGCCTTGGCGATGGCATCGGTAGGCGGAAGACCTGTTAGGTCATAACTGACGCGACGTAACAGGGTGGATTTGTCGGTGGGTGCGGAGATGCTCCAGCCGAATTCTTTGAGCTCGCGGGCGATGAAGTGATCGATCGGGTTGGTTGATTTGATGCCCTCGATCTTGGGTGGTGTGACGGGTTTGATCGGGAGGAACGCCCAGTGAGATTCGTATTTGGCACCTTGTTCGATCCAGCGTTTGATCAGATCCCTTTCGTTGGCGGTCAGTTGCTTGAGGTGGGAATCGGATGGCGGCATGACCTCCTCCTTGTCCTTGGTGGTGATGCGGTGCCAGAGAACGCTTTGCTCGGGTTTCCCGGGAACGATGGCATAGCCTTCTGTTTCCTTGAGCTTGTCGTAGGCGGAATCGGAAAGATCCAGGCGCAGGCCAGAGTCGTTTTTCTTTATATCAGGGCCGTGGCAAGCAAAACACTTGTCGGAGAGAATCGGGCGGATGTCATGGTTGTAGGAAACCTCCTTGGCGTGCAGGGGCAAGGACGCACCGAATAGTGCGGCTAGGATGGAGAAATGGCGGATATTCATCTTTGGGTGAATGAGCTAAAGTCGCTCACGATGATGTGGCGAATCGTATGGCGGGAACACATTTTCTATTTATGGGGAAAGAGGTCGGTCCTTGAAGTTTGAATTTCATGTCTCTCGCTACGGTTCCTCCTCATTGATCCATCCACACTCTACGACTTCATACCGAGGCATCATTCACCGATTTACCGGCCATGTAATGAGGGGCTTGGCGTCGCGCGAGGCGAGCCCGCTTCCGGTATGGTTGAAACTCAGGCGAATCTTGCTGCCTTCGATAGCCATCGATTTGTAGAGGGGGCCGGAGTGGACGAGGTCTTCCTGGCCGTAGTCCTTGGCGAGAGCCCAGAGCGCGAGGCGCTTCCCAACGCCTTGCTTGTTGGCGGGATGCAACCAGTTGGTGTGGCCGATGTCCGAGATGACGGCCATGCCGGTGTGGGGAATGGCCAGAGCGGCGGTCTGGGCTTCCCAGAGCTCGGGGAGAGCGCGTTCCATGCCGCCGCCGTAGCGATAGGGGGCGATCTGCACGAAGTAGAAGGGGGCGTCGGGGCGGAGGAAGACGTTGCGCCAGGAGTGGATGAGCGCCTGCATTTTGTCGAAGTAGCGCATGCCGTCGCCGTTGTTCTGCTCGCCCTGGTACCAGGTGATGCCACGGATGGCGAAAGGGACAAGGGGTGAATCATCGTGTTGTACAGAAGCGTGGGGTGGTTGACCTGGTCGTCGGGATAAGGGAGCTGGGCGTGGAGTTGGACTTCTGGCTTGTAGCGCCAAGGCAACCCCCTTTCTGCCCCATGTATTCCGCCAAACCCAGGTTTCCGCGACCTTTCCGCCAAAAGCAAATTCCTAGCAGTCCAATGAAAATAAAAGTACTTATTTCGCTGAAATAGATTTTATTGGTAATCGCCATTCAGCGCTAAACGCCAGTTCCGGATCACCCCTGCGTTGCATTGTTTCACAAAGTATCCTCAAATCGGGATGAAGTTTACGTTTGAAAGTTTTACCATTTAATTCAAGCACCACCGGTTTATTAAAATCGATAAGCCTGCTATCCATCAGAATAGATGCCTCAGACAGATTCGTTAGAGCTGTAAGGTGATTACCGTGGCAGGAAACGTTAAATTCTTTACCCCGCTCCGGATTTGATGTATGTAACCAGAAAAAATCCGAGATAACTTTGTCGGTCTGGCGCCACGTCAAATCGCGTGGGACAGGATTCCGCACATTCGGGTACATTTCTGCAATTTTATCGCGGTCGGGAAGTCCCGAGTGCAAATGGTCCGCTATAATCTGAACAGTTACCGGATAAATATCATGTCGTCCGTTCTTTAGTTTCTGAATATTATTTTGAAATCTTAATACATGGTCGTAACGGCCATGCCTAGTATCTTTACTGCCTAACATTGTGGTAAATACAGTATTTCTTAGAGTAATTGGGCTGGCCCCGTCAGCAATCGATGCCGCACTGGAATGGATAGCAGCAAAGTAATCAGGCATTTTCGGGCCAATGGCAAATGCGCCGTAACCACCATGTGAGTAGCCCATAATAAATTTCTTGTTAGGATCTATGTCAGCAAAAAGCGTATACTGGCGGAGCAGGTTTTGAATGAGCGGATAAGTATAAGAAGTATATAAACCATTCCAAGTATTATCGGGAGCACGCAATGCCAAATACATATAACCTCCGGCTTCCGGATGATCGCGGTAGTAAATCTGCATGTGACGCCACTGTCTATCATTAAACTCCTGTGTTGTTCCACCACCGCCATGCATGGCAATAAACAATGCCCAGCCATTAGGAGGCCGGGTACCGACCGTTTTTACAGTATAAGGACTCATATGATCTCCAAAACGTACTATCCTTGCATCAAAATCCTGTTTGAGCGAATCATGAACAGGTGCATTACGATATGCATCCCAAACGGCCTGTCGAACCGCAGGTTCATTTTTAAAAAGAATCTTTTGCAGTTTCCGTGAAAATTCCCAGTTTTTTTGTTGCGCATTTGGTGCATCAAAATAGGCAGTTAGTTCCTTGCGAAGGTTAACGCTGTCATTTTCTGATAAAGGATTAGCGACTTTCGGGGGCGAGTAAGATGGGGCTAGGGGAGCCGGCACTGCCGGAATGCCACTCAAAAAAACAGATAATTTATTTTCGTCTTCGCTACCGGTGGTGTAATACTGACTAATTTTTTGATTTTTATATACTGCCTTAATTAGATAGGTTCGATGTTTAGGCAACTGAAAAAACAAATGGTCATTCATATCGGCAGTTTCACTTTTACTAATGCCATTAAATTTTACTTCAGTATCTGCAGCATCGGTAATTGTAACATTAGCTGGCACCCTCTCCCCAACAGGCTTGTCAAAAACGACTACTCTCAACTTTAACCCGGCACTCTTTTCCGGTTTGGCCAGTTCAGTATACCGATCGGTAACATTAACGGCGCTTACATCGTTTACATCGCGCGCCCAAACCATGGGGAAGGAAGTGTCGGTTTTTTTGAAGCTGGCAGCGTAAATGGCATTTCGAGGGGTATCTTTAACGGCTTTTGAAGCATTATTTACGAACCAACCCAGATTAAATCCTTTGGGATTCTGTTCAGCAGCACCGGTGAAATACCATTTTTCATCCCATATTTCCACCCATGTATGATTTCCGCTATTGTTATACCAAAGCGGTGTTCCCACAATTCGTGCGGGCACTCCAACAGAGCGACAGGCATCGACAAAAAGAATGGACAATCCGGTGCAGGTTGCTAATCCAGTCTCCATCGTTTCAAATGGACCTTGATCAGCTGCACGTCGCTTTGTTGAATATTTTACTTTGAGGAGCTTGAATATACTTTCATTCAGTATTTTGGCTGCTTCCTTCGAAGTCTTGCAATCCTTTACCAGCGGATAACAGATTTCATACAACCGCTTTCGCCAATTATCCCGTGATTCAGTTGCATTTGCATAAGGTAATATATCATTCAGAAAAATAGCCTTGGAAATACGATTGCCCCAGGGGGTTTCCTGTAACACTTTGTATGCCCAAGTGGTGTTTTCCAACAAAAAATTGGCTGAAAGAGACTGAAGATCACTCTGCGGCATGTTATCAATTAAAAACAGAAGTCCCTCTCTCTGATCAAAAGGAACATGTTCAAGTGCATTTATCAATTCCTGTCGATTACCGCCTGCTTGATCCAGTGCAGATTCAGTAGTATCGGACCACCATTTTTCCACCGGCTTTTCATTTTTCGTTTGGGATGTTATATTCCCGCAAGAGAAAAGCATTAACAATACTATAAAAAGTCCTCTTTTTAAGTATTGTTGAGAAGTGTAACTTGATCTTATAACAGATGTAATTTTTCTCTTTGTAAGAGTAAACTGTAACATAAATTTGTGTTTAATTAAATTTTTTATTAATGGCGGTTTCAACCCGGAAGTGCGCGAGTCAGTTGCTGAAGAAGATCTCATTAGGAGTTTTGGTGTCGAGACATTTCCGGGGGCGCCGGTTGAGTTTTGATTCCACTTCCGCAATTTGATCATGGCCAATTTGATCGAAGTCGGTCTTCTTCGAAAAATATTGCCGAATGAGGCCGTTGGTATTTTCGTTGAGACCCCGTTCCCATGAGCTGTAAGGATGCGCGAAGTAGGATTGGCAGTCCAAGATCTCATCAATAGTGACCTGATCATCTCTGTCCGGCAATCAGCTTGAAGGGAACGTTGCTGTGCCTTCGAGTGAGCGTATCGATATTGATAGCCTCCCTCCAGAGTGGCATTACGACGAAGTTCCCGATTGATCGTGGAAACGTGCCGACCAAGTTGCTGGGCGATGTGAGAAGGCTTTGAGCCATTGCGTCGTAAAGTAGAAATGGTATGACGCTCTTCGTAGGTCAGGTGTTGATAAGACATTGTGCATTGGTTCGGTTTTGAACGGCGGAACCAGTGCTGATTAAATCAGCTCCTGGCCTACTTTTCAAACTGACCTGCGCACTTCCACTTTGAATCCAAGTCATCGGCTTGCTGTGCCAGCACTGGTAACAAAAAGCCGCTTAGTCCTGCCAAGCCTGCGGTTTTAAGAAAATCTCTTCTGTTGTTTTTCATTTTTAATTTATACCAAATATATCGTGGCGTTAGATGCCATCTCCACTATGCCAATCGCAAGATCTATGGGCGATGCGTTCTGAAAGAGTTGGCGGGCAGGCCTTCTTTATTTATGAGGTTTGGCTGGGCTTCCTGGTGCCAGGCGAATCTTGCTGCGGTCGGTTTGGCGATTGCGTCGCTGGAAACAACAATGGTGTTGCCGTCGATCACGGCTTGGGCTTTGACGAATTTTCCGTCTTCGCCCCCGATTTCAAACCAGTCGAGGGGCTTGGCGTCGCGCGAGGCGAGGCCGCTTCCGGTATGGTTGAAACTCAGGCGAATCTTGCCGGCTTCGATCGCCATCGATTTGTAAAGGGGACCGGAGTAGACGAGGTTGTCCTGGCCATAGTCTTTCGCAAGAGCCCAGAGCGCGAGGCGCTTGCCAACGTCTTGTTTGTTTTGCGGATGGAGGTTGGCGACATTACCAATGTCCGAGATGACAGCCATGCCGGTATGGGGAATATCCAGAGCGGCGGTCTGGGCCTCCCAGAGCTCGGGGAGAGATAATTCATTGCCGCCGTAGCGATAGGGCGCGATCTGCACGTAGTAGAAGGGGGCGTCGGGGCGCAGAAAGACGTTGCGCCAGGATTGGATGAGCGCCTGCATTTTGTCGAAGTAGCGCATGCCGTCGCCGTTGTTCGATTCGCCCTGGTACCAGGTGGCGCCGCGCATGGCGAAGGGGGCGATGGGATTAATCATCCCGTTGTAGAGCAGCGTGGGACGATTCGGGTCGTGGCTGCGCATCTTACCGATGAGTTCGACACCCGGCTTATAGCGCCAGGGACCGGCCAGGCTGATGCGATCAGTTTCTTCGGAACCGGCGACACAGAGGGCCATGGCCTCGGGATTGCCCGACATGCCGCGGGGGCGAAACGTGTCGATGACACGCACGGTGATGGTGTTGGCGCCGGCTTTGACAAGGCTGGCGGGGATGCTGTAGACGCGCTGATTTTCTTTCCAGTTGCCGGAGGCCACGTACTGGCCGTTGAGCCACGTGACATCGTTTTCGTAGATGTGGCCAAGGTGCAGCACGAGGTCCTTGCCCACCCACGATTCGGGAACGTCAATGGTTTTGCGGAACCAAACCATGCCCCTGTAGTCGGGCAGGCCCGCTTCTCCCCACTTGTTGGGGATCTCCATGGTTTTCCAACTGCTGATATCAAGGTCAGGACTCGACATTTTGCGAGAGAGTTCGTCGTTGTCTCTCGCCTCCTTGAACGCCTGCAGGCTACTCGCGGCAAGTGTAATCTTCTGGATGATCAGCGGATCGTAGAAATCGTCTTGCACTTCGGCGATGCGCTTGGTCATGCCGGGCAGCCGCGAGATTTCTTCCTGGCGCGTCCAGGTTTCAATGATAGTTCCGCTGTAAGAGGCGTTGATGAGTCCGACAGGCACATCGATGGACTGGTGGATTTCACGTCCGAAGTAGTACCCGACGGCCGAGAAGCCCCCGATGGTCTCAGGCGAACAGGCTTGCCATTGGCCGACGACGTCGTCCTGCGGATCGATGGCGGTCTTGTTGGGAACGATAAAAAGCCGGATGTTGGGGTGGTTCGCCGCTTTGACTTCGGCTTCGCCGTCGGCAAAGCCGTTAACGGACCATTCCATGTTGGATTGGCCGGAGCAGAGCCAGACCTCGCCCACCAGGATGTCGGTGAGTTGAATTGTCTCATCGCCAGCCTTAACGGTCATCGTCAGCGGACCTTTGCCGCTTTCGAGGGCCGGGAGGGTAACGCGCCAGCGCCCTTCCGCGTTCGCGCGGGTGCGAGCGGAATGCGGGCCAACCTCAACGGTGACAGCGCGGCCGGGCGCGGCCCAGCCCCAAATAGGCAGCGGCTGGTCGCGCTGGAGAACCATGTGGTCGGTGAAGATGCCTGCCGTTCGGAATGCCGGCTGCGGCTCAGCGGCCTGCAGGCTGTGGAATGCGGTGCCGCCAAGTAACAGGGCGGCAATCATTGTGGTTAGAATTGCTTTTCGTAATAGGATGTTTTTCATTTTTAATTTATAAAATTTATACCAAATATATCGTGGCGTTAGATGCCAATGGCAAGCCCTACGGGCGATACGTTCGGAAGGGGCCGGCGGGCAGGCCTTCTTTATTTATGAGATTCGGCTGAGCTTCCTGGTGCCAGGCGAATCTTGCTGCAATCGGTTTGTCGACGGCGTCGCTGGAAACAACAATGGTGTTGCCCTCGATCACGGCTTGGGCTTTGACGAATCTTCCGTTTTCACCCGCGATTAGAAACCAGTCGAGAGGTTTGCCATCGCGCGAGGCAAGCCCGCTTCCGACATGGTCGAAACTCAGGCGAATCTTGCTGCCTTCGATAGCCATCGATTTATAGAGGGGACCGGAGTAGACGAGGTCATCCTGGCCATAGTCTTTCGCAAGAGCCCAGAGCGCGAGGCGTTTCCCAACGTCTTGCTTGTTGCTGGGATGTAACCAGTTGCTGATGACGATGTCCGAGATGACGGCCATGCCGGTGTGCGGAATGTCCAGAGCAGCGGTCTGTGCCTCCCAGAGCTCAGGGAGAGCGTATTCCATGTCGCCACCGTAGGTATAGGGGGCGATTTGCACGTAGTAGAAGGGGGCGTCGGGGCGAAGGAAGACGTTGCGCCAGGATTGGATGAGCGCCTGCATTTTGTCGAAGTAGCGCATGCCGTCACCGTGGTTATTCTCGCCCTGATACCAAGTGATGCCGCGAATGGCGAAAGGGACAAGGGGGTGAATCATCGTGTTGTAAAGAAGCGTGGGGTGGTTGACATGGTCTTTGGGCCAGGGGAGATGGCGGAGGAGTTGGACTTCTGGCTTGTAGCGCCAGGGACCGGCCAGGCTGATGCGATCCGTTTCTTCGGAACCGGCGACACAGAGGGCCATGGCCTCGGGATTGCCCGACATGCCGCGGGGGCGAAACGTGTCGATGACACGCACGGTGATGCTGTTGGCGCCGGCTTTTACAAGGCTGGCGGGGATGCTGTAGACCTGCGGATTTTCTTTAAAGCTGCCGGAGGCCACGTACTGGCCGTTGAGCCACGTGACATTGGCTTCGTAGATCTGGTCAAGGTGCAGCACGAGGTCCTTGCCCACCCACGATTCGGGTACGTCAATGGTTTTGCGGAACCAAACCATACCCCTGTAGTCGGGCAGGCCGGCTTCTCCCCACTTGTTGGGGAGCTGCATGGTTTTCCAACTGCTGATATCAAGGTCAGGACTCGACATTTTGCGAGAGAGTTCGTCGTTGACTCTCGCCTCGCTGAACGCCTTATAGCTATTCTTGGAGCGTTCTTTGCTGGCATCGAAAGCGATTTTGTATTCAGCTTTCTCTTTGAATTCCGCCTGGTAGATCTCCGCTTCGAGTTTTTCCTCGGCGGTCATGTCTTGCGGAACCACCGTCGGGTCGCGGTGAATATCCTGGGCTTCGGCGATGCGTTCGGCCATGCCGGGCAGGCGGGAGATTTCCTCCTGGCGCGTCCAGGTTTCAATGATCGTTCCGCCCCAGGAGGCGCTGATGAGTCCGACAGGCACGTCGACGGACTGGTGGATTTCGCGTCCGAAGTAGTAACCGACCGCCGAGAAGTCCCCGATGGTCTCGGGTGAACAGGCTTGCCATTGGCCGACGACGTCGTCTTGCGGTTCGGTGGACAAGGGGTTGGGGCGCGGAATATTAAAAAGCCGGATGTTGGGGTGGTTGGCTGCTTTGATTTCGGCTTTGCCGTCGGCAGATTGATAAACGGTCATTTCCATGTTGGACTGGCCGGAGCAGAGCCAGACCTCGCCCACCAGGATGTCGGTGAGGCGAATGGTCTCATCGCCAGCCTTAACGGTCATCGTGAGCGAACCTTTGCCGCTTTCGAGGAGCGGCAGGGTGAGGCGCCAGCGCCCTTCGGCGTTCGCGCGGGTGCGAGCGGAGTGCGGGCCAACCTCAACAGTGACAGGACGGCCGGGCGCGGCCCAGCCCCAAATAGGCAAGGGCTGGTCGCGCTGGAGAACCATGTGGTCGGTAAAGATGCTAGCCATTCGGAATGCGGGCTGCGGCTCAGCGTCGTGGAGGCTTTTGCCAGGTTGAATTACTTTTGGTTGAAGATCAGGTTCCTTATTTTGCGAAAAACCAGTTGTTACTTGTAAAACTAAAAGCAACACTATTAACATTGCTTTTGTATTAAAAAATAGATTGTTCATTTTCATTTTTGTTTCCATTTGTTTTTGATTTTATTGTTTTTTTAATATCTAATTTGAAAAATTTAGACCAAATATATCGTGGCCTTAGATGCCATCTCCGCTATGCCAATGGCAAGCCCTATGGGCGATGCGTTCGGAAAGGGCCGGCGGGCAGGCCTTCTTTATTCATGAGGTTTGGCTGGGCTACCTGGTCCCAGGCAAATCTTGCTGCGGTCGGTTTGGCGATGGCGTCGCTGGAAACAACGACGGTGTTGCCGTCGATCACGGCTTGGGCTTTGACGAATTTTCCGTCTTCGCCCGCGATTTCAAACCAGTCGAGGGGCTTGGCGTCGCGCGAGGCGAACCCGCTTCCGACATGGTCGAAACTCAGGCGAATCTTGCCGGCTTCGATCGCCATCGATTTATAGAGGGGACCGGAGTAAACGAGGTCGTCCTGGCCGTAGTCTTTCGCAAGAGCCCAGAGCGCGAGGCGCTTGCCAACGTCTTGTTTGTTTTTCGGATGGATGTCGGTGATGTTGCCAATGTCCGAGATGACGGCCATGCCGGTGTGGGGAATATCGAGCGCGGCGCTCTGGGCCTCCCAGAGCAGGGGGAGAGCGCGTTCTATGCCGCTGCCGTAGCGATAGGGGGCAATCTGCACAAAGTAGAAGGGGGCGTCGGGGCGGAGGAAGACGTTGCGCCAAGATTGGATGAGCGCCTGCATTTTGTCGAAGTAGCGCATGCCGTCGCCGTTGTTCGATTCGCCCTGGTACCAGGTCGCGCCGCGCATGGCGAAGGGGGCGATGGGATTAATCATCGCGTTGTAGAGTAGCGTGGGATGATTCGGCCCTTGTCCAGACGGCTTGGCTAGAAGTTTAAGGCCAGCCTTATAGCGCCAGGGACCGGCCAGGCCGATGCGGTCGGTCTTTTCGGAACCGGCCATGCAGAGCGCCATATCGCCAGGCGCCGCGCCCCACAGGCCGCCGGCGTAAGACGTGTTGATGGCACGCACGGTGATCGTGTTGGCGCCGGCTTTAACAAGGCTGGCGGGGATGCTATAGACGCGCGACGTATTCCAGCCCATGATAGACATTTTCTTGAAACTGCCGGTGCCGCCTACGCGCTGGCCGTTGAACCACGTGACATCGATTTCGTCGACGGGTCCGAGATGAAGCACGAGATTCTTGCCCTCCCACGATGCGGGAACGTCAATGGTCTTGCGGAACCAAACCATGCCGTTGAAGTCGGGTAGGCCCGCTTTTTCCCATTGGTTGGGGATCTCCATGGTTTTCCAACTGCTGATATCAAGGTCAGGACCCGACATTTTGCGAGCAAGTTCGTCGTCGGCTTCCGCCTTGATGAGCTCCCGGTGGATCTTCGTGGCGCGTTTTTCGTTGACGTTGATGTATTTCTGGAACGCCGCCGGGTCGTGGAGAATATCCTGGATTTCGGCGATGCGTTCGGTCATGTCGGGCAGGCGCGAGATTGCCTCCTGCCGCGTCCAGGCCTCAATGATAGTTCCGCCCCACGAGGAATGGATCAGGCCAATCGGGACGTTGGTACGTTGATGAATTTCGCGTCCGAAGTAGTACCCGACGGCCGAAAACTCCCCAATGGTCTCGGGCGAACAGGCTTGCCATTGGCCGACGATGTCGTCCTGCGGATCGATGGCGATGTCCATCGGAACAGTAAAAATACGGATGTTGGGGTGGTTGGCTGCTTTAATTTCGGCTTCGCCTTCGACCGAGCGTCTAACGGACATTCCCATGTTGGACTGACCGGAGCAGAGCCAGACCTCGCCCACGAGGATATCGGTGAGGCGAATGGTCTCATCGCCAGCCTTAACGGTCATCGTCAGCGGACCTTTGCCGCTTTCGAGGGCCAGCAGTGTAACGCGCCAGCGCCCTTCTGCGTTGACGCGGGTGCGAGCGGAGTGCGGACCCAACTCAA